>Ga0207421_10000393_pt1 | contig 55980 bp, 52 predicted proteins | sample SodLakKL_010_SED_4_FD_187542 | JGI IMG/M metagenome (GOLD analysis project Ga0207421, IMG submission 187542) | Alkaline sediment microbial communities from Lake Tanatar, Kulunda Steppe, Russia - 8KL_010_SED (SPAdes) (version 2) | ecosystem: Environmental > Aquatic > Non-marine Saline and...
TGATATTCTGGAAGCAGCGATGGAGGAACAGAGGGTTATACCAGAACGAGAAGTCAAGGACAGACTGTACGAGGAATCTCATATAAATATAACCTACTCCGATGAGACAGAGCCACTCGGCTACGGTGAAATCCCTCTTACATTTGAGTCCGATGTCTTTGGCGAGGAGGTTGAATCACCGCAGAAAGGATGGTTCTGGGTCGGTGAGGCTGCCAGACCTCTGGAAGCCAGGGTCACTTCATACTCCTCGCGGTTCTGGACATCCACGACAAACATAACGAACGAGGAGGTAGATGAAAACATCTACAACCTCTCGAAATATGGCGATGATTACACAAAACTGGGGGACCCGTACACAGTTAGGATACCAACTGAATACATCAGCAGCGGTAACAATACCGTCTTTATAGACACATCAAGATCTCCGGGTAACTTCAGCGGTGGCTCCCCGGACAGCAGGGTACTATATACAGTGGCGGTAAACGCATCCGTGGGTTACGGTGATGTCTTCGAGAAATACGAGGGTGGTAACAGAACCATAACTATGAGCACAGGGGAAGAATACAGTCTAGGCGTGGGAAACGAATCTGACATCTGGGACCCGGAAGAAGATGCCCTGGACGATATGGTGGATAGACTACTGGAGAAGTTGGATGTAAACAACAACGAAAAAATTGATGTAAGGATAAGCGATGATAATATACGGGTCGATGAAATGAAAATTGAAGGTGTTCCTTACCTCTGGGGACCCGGCACTTTCACTCTGAAGATCTGGTGATAAAATGAAAATACAAAAAGACAATACCGGTCAATTCCTCTCGTTGATGACCGTACTCGTCGTTCTGCCACTTGTGACCTTATCTTTGACCTTTGGAGAAGCCATGGGTGGTTATGGGAGGGATATAGGTGAACAGGTTAGGCTTAAAAGCGGCTACCACTTCTACCATTCCCTCGAAGAAGACCTGGAGCGTGCTTCAGAGATAATAGGTTCAAGGGCGACACTGTCAGTACTAAACCACGTCCTGGAAAGCGGTGATGGGCTAAACTCTTCCCGTGAAACTCTTGAGGAACTCTTTATGGACGGAACTATAGACGGTGATCCACAACCGATCATGGCCGAGACAGGAATTGATGTTTGGTTTGAAAGTGTCGAGAAGATATCCAAGGAGAGGGGCTATAATCTAAATCTATCCGAAAAGAAACCGGATGTCGAGATGAACGATCCGTACGAAGTTTCCTTTCTTATCAACTACTCCATGGATCTCGAAGACTCCGGTGGGTTGTTTAGGCTATCCAAGGAACGTTCTATATCCAAGCCCGTGACCGTAGAAGGGATGGAGGATCCGTTAATCATGTTAGGGACAGGAGGAAGGTTTTCTACTACTGTGCAGAGATGTCCCTTCGACTATCTGACGAGGAAAATCGCAGGCGGCACAGGAAACAACTCGTGGACTGTAGGAGATTCCGTCGTGGTAATAGACCAGGAAGATATGGAAGACATAACGAATCCAGGCGAAAAGATTCTTTTTACAGAAAACACTGATATGGAAGACGAGATAAACAGCTTTGCAGGGGCAGCAACGAGTTTTCCCGTGGACGATGAGATTCACGTCCCCTACGTGGTCGATGAAAACCTTATTTTGGAAGAGGTCGAAGACGGAACAAGGGTTGTGGTAGAGGGTTATGAAGGTGAGGTATGGGATATAGATAATCTCCACAGTGCTTGGAGAGAGACCTGTTACTTTCCGGGAGATGCTCCGGACTTCCTAAGGCGCCTGGAGAACGATCTAAAGGCAAGATCAGAGCAAGGATTGAACGTCTTTGTTAGAAAGGGTGATTTGGAAGCACATGGTCTGGAGGTAAAGGACAGACCCAATCTGGCACATATTTATTTTAGTGAGGAAAACGTAAAAAAATACAGAGTAAAGGGTATGCCCGAGTCTTTTAAAGTAAGCGAAAAAAACCTTGAAAAGCTAGGCCTGGACAATGCATTGAGTTTTGAGGACGTATGAAGTGATAAAAAATGAAGATAATTGAAACAGGGATCGATGAGATCATGGACTACCTGAAGGAAAAGGGTAGTGCCAGTATAGGTGAGCTTGCCGAAGAGTTCGACTATCCAAAGGAAGTTGTCGAGGAGTGGGTTATAGCTCTTGAAGACCATGGGGCCGTAGAAATTGATTATGGATTGACATCAACCAAAGTCTCTTTGGTCGAGGAAAAGACAAAGGAAGAGGCAAAGAAAAAACTGAAGGAGGAGAAAGAGGAGAAAGATGAACACGTATGTAATAAATGTGGCAAGTCATTTGAAACAGAACATGGCCTGATCACCCATGAAAAGATGATGCACAAGGAGGAGGATTGAGATCGCAGAGGAGGTTATGAAAGAATACGGAGTCGATTCGGACAACGTCGAAGCCGATATAAAGATTCTACAGGGCGACGAAGATCATGTTCCGAGGTATTCTGTCGACTACCCAGAGTTTGAAGAGGCAACCAAAACTGTTCTGGATGATATAAAACACGAGATCACAAGTAATATTAACATCGAGGAAAGAGAGATCCTTGACCCAAAGTCAGTAGAAAAGATAAAGAAAGATTTCTTGGATACATCGGAAAGGGTAGCTAGAAGATTTTTCCCGAAGCTAGACGATGAACAGATTTCAACGATCTCCGGGAGACTGACTCACCAGATGTACGGACTTGGAAAGGTAGAGATCCTGCTGTCCGACGACGATCTGGAGGAGATAGTAATAAACAGTTCCGACGAACCAATATGGGTCTACCATAAGGAGTTCGGGTGGTTAAAAACCGATATAGTACTGGAATCGGAGGAGAAGATATACAACTACTCCTCGGTTATAGGAAGAAGGGTCGGAAAACAGATAACAAATTTACAGCCTCTACTCGACGCACATCTTCCAAGTGGTGACAGGGTAAATGCCACGCTTTTCCCGGTTTCCACCGATGGAAACACTATAACCATAAGAAAGTTCGCCAGAAACCCCTGGACCATAACCCATTTTATAAGTCCTGAAAACGGCACACTTTCGAAGGAGTTGGCTGCACTTCTGTGGCTATCACTACAGTACGAGATGAACATGCTCATAGCAGGGGGCACGGCCTCGGGAAAGACAGCCCTGCTCAACACCCTGACGCCCTTTATACCACCCAACCAGAGGATAGTTACAATAGAGGATACACGTGAGTTAAACCTACCACAGTACCTTCACTGGGTACCGATGACGACAAGAGAACCGAACCCGGAGGGTAAGGGAAAGGTTAGTATGCTGGATCTAATGGTAAACTCCCTCAGGATGAGGCCGGACAGGATAATGGTAGGTGAGATAAGAGAAAAGAAACAGGCGGAGGTCCTGTTCGAGGCTATGTTAACTGGACATTCTGTGTATGCCACACTCCATGCAAATACAGCACAGGAAGTTAAGAGAAGGATGTCGAATCCACCGATAAACATACCTAAGACCATGCTGGAATCTCTGCATCTGACCTGCGTCCAGTACAGAGACAGAAGAACGGGTACCAGAAGAACTAGAGAACTTGCAGAAATAGTTCCAAAGAGTAGAAGAAAGGGTGAAGGTGTGGATCTAAACGTCAGAACCCTTTACAGGTGGAAGCCCGATGAAGATAAGTTTGAAAAGATAAGAGATTCTGAAAGGCTCATAGGCGAGATTAAAGATCACACATCCATGACAGAGAAGGAAATACAGGAAAATCTCAAGGAAAAAGAAGAAATACTCCAGTGGTTCCTCGACAACGACCTTAAAACCACAAATTCGGTAGGGAAGATCGTCGCGGAGTACTACACCAACGAAGAAAGGGTTCTGGATCTTGTAAACGAAAACGCAAATCCAGATGAAATTCTTCCCAAAGATGTAATAAAAGAGCTCAAGAAAAGGGGGTTCCGTGACTGAGGAGACAAAGTCCGTGCCCATAGTTCCCCTGCCCATGGAAAAGGCACTAAAGGCCTCCAAAAGACTGAGATTTATAGGCGAGAAGCTGGTTAATTCCGTACCACATCTTAAAAAAAGTCTATACCAAGCAGAAATGGATATTGATCCGGTCCTCTATGTTAGTCTTGCCGTCTTCACCGGATTTTTTTACTCGATTCTAATAGGCGCTCTGGTAGCAACGATATCACTGACAGCTACAGGGTCAATCGGACTACTCCCTCCCTTACTCTCCCTTGTATTTTTCTTCGTTCCTTTCTGGTATGTCAACTTCTACCCGGCGCTACTGGCGAAGAGAAGGGTGAAGAATTTGGAAAAGAACTTACTTTTCGCCCTCCGACATCTACTGATAGAGATAAGAGCAGGCGTACCCCTTTTCGATGCTATGGTAGGAGTATCAAGCGGTTATGGAAGCGTCAGCGAAGAGTTCAGAAAGATTGTTGACGATATAAACTCGGGAAGAGACCAAGAAGACGTACTAAACGCTGCAGCAAAGAGAAGTCCATCTCTTCACTTCCGAAGGGCCATATGGCAGGTCGTGAACGCATTACAGGGCGGTAGTGATGTATCGAAGGCTCTTGAGGCTATAACCGATAACTTTGCTGACAAGCAGATAACCAAGATAAACCAATACGGAGAGGAGCTGAACCCGTGGACAATGTTTTATATGATAGTTGCCGTGATAGTTCCCTCTATAGGTATAACCTTTTTGATAATACTATCAAGTCTTACGGGCATGACAATACCGAATCTAATATTCCCACTGATAATTTTCGGCCTTGCAATGTTTCAGTTCTTCTTTATGGGATTTGTCAAAAGTAAAAGGCCATCTGTAAGCTTTTAGGTGATAGATATCAAATATGAATTTTTAGGAAGAAAGGCCCCGCTCAGAGAAAAGTTCGAGGAACTTTTGAGATATTCTGGGTACTACAGGACCTCGGCCGAAAGCTTACTGGGATTCCTACTCCTTTTCGGTATCTCTTTAAGTGTCATCGCGTTTTTCATAATCTTTCTGGTAACAGGAAGTCTGCACCATTCTGTTCTCTCCCTTGTTTTGGTCTTCCTGGCATTTTACGGAAATCCGTTCATTTATCTGTCACTTGTATCGAACAGGAGATCCGCAGAGGTCAACACCATTCTCCCTGATGCGCTGCAGCTCATGGCTGCTAACATCCGGGCCGGGATGACCACTGAAAGAGCTATATGGCTATCTGCAAGACCGGAGTTTGGTCCACTGGAAGACGAAATACATAGAATTTCCTCCAAGGTGATGGGCGGTGAACCACTGACAAAGGCTCTGGACAATATAAGCAAAAACATAAACTCGAATCTTCTGGATAGAGCCGTAAAACTGATGAATGAGGGTATAAGATCCGGCGGCGAGATGGCAACCCTGCTGGATGAAACTGCAACAGATATAAGAACGGCACAGAACATGAGGGAGAAGGTAAAGGCAAATGTAACCATGTATTCGATGTTTATAGTTTTCGCATCGGTTTTGGGAGCCCCGCTTCTCTTCGCTCTTTCCGTTTACTTCATAGAGGTCACATCCAGCCTTTGGGTTGAGGAAATGGTAGCTACAGAAGGCTTCGGCGACATGGGCTCGGGAATGATGTCGATGGAAGGTCCGCAGATAGACCCCTCTACGCTCAAACTGTTTTCAATAGGAGCCATCTCGATCACAACCTTCTTTGGTGGAATGATCATAGGCCTTATACAAAAAGGAAAGTCCATCAACGGATTGAAGTATTCACCTCTGATGATGGCGGCAGGACTGACTGTATTCTTTATAGCAAATATACTTGTTACCAGGGTATTTGGTGGGTTTGTAGGCCTCTGATGAAAGAACCGGTGGAGAAAATAAAAATAAATAAGAAAAGGAGGGTCTCTCCTCTGTAAAATGGCGGGGGTTTATAGAGACCAAACTACTGGTCAGTCTACCTCATAACTAATGTACCTAATTACTGTCCTCTAAACTTCTCCACGGAGTGTGCAACTGGACCTTTGGCCTTCAAGAGCTCCATCGTAGGTGAAGGTCATATCAACCTCTACTGTGTCTCCTGCTGTCATGTCTGGAAGATCATCGATGGTTATTTCTCCGGTCTGTTCACCTATCGAAACTGCCTCTCCTATCGATTGCTCAACCTCTGTTTCGGCTACAGTAACGTTTACACTATCGATGGTTATGTCTTGTCCTGCGTTGTTTCTAGCTATGAATCTCAGGCTTCCTTCGGGACTGTAATCCCAAGCACCTGCTTCCACTGCAACCGATGCACCCGGACATCCCTGATCGGGTAGATCCGGTTCGAAAACTCCGTAGTAGTAGAGGACACCGCCTACTATGACTACAGCCAGGATAGCCCAGCCGTAGGTCATCAGGTACTCCATTGCGGCCTGTCCTTTCTTCTTTCCGAACATAGTATCAATCTAACAATTAGTTGGCAATACTTAAAAAGAGTTTCGGATCTCAAGTATCCAGAAGACCGGAGCTCAGGGAAAAAGATAAAAAGATACAAACCCCAGTTCTTTGTGATAAAATGAAAAGACTGGGAAGCGGCGTCATAAACCTGGATGATAAAATCGAAGGTGGATTTTTTGAGGGGTCAGTAAACCTGGTAACCGGTAAAACAGGTACATGCAAGACTGGATTTTCTGCATCATTCATACACGAAGGGCTTGAAAATGGCGAGCCCGGGGTCTATATAACTACGGAACAAGACAGAGAAGACGTAATAAATGATATCAAAGAGATGTTTGGATGGGATCTGACAAAATATTCAGACGAAGAAGGTATTCTAAAGATAAGCTCAATAAAGCCTGTGCTTATCACCAGAAACGTTGAAAACTTCAGCAGGCTGATAAGAGGTTATATCACCGACTTCCTGAATAACGTGGAAAAAGACGTAAAAGAAGTAAACGCCGAGAGGGTTGTAATAGATTCCGTTTCCCTCATAGAGATGTTCGTAAAGGACAAGTACCTCGCAAGAGCAGCTATTTCTTCCCTGATCGAGAAACTGAAAAGCATGGGAGTAACCGTCATGCTTGTGGGAACGGTTCCTGAATCCTCAGAAGGTCTAACAGGCGGTGGGATAGTGGAGTACTTAGTTGACGGTGTTATAAAACTTGAGTTTACGCCCGTCGCGGAGAAATACAACAGAACACTGGAGATAAGGAAAATGCGAAGAACTGACCACGCAATAGAAATATTTCCAATGGAAATAACCGACAAGGGTTTGAAAGTAATAGAAGATGGCTTCTGAGTAGACAAGAATCTCTAAACTATCGATTCGCCTGCTTTAATTCCTTCACCGGTTATTTCAAAGGGAACCGTCTCTGTGGATATCTCACTCCTTCTCATTTTTCTAACCTGAAGAGACCTGTAACCTTTCTCTCCCACATCCTCGAAGTACAAAGCTATGATGCCATCCACGGAATACTGGACAACATTATGCCTGGTTAACTGGCTACTTCCCTCAGGAGACTCTGCAGTAATTATAGCAGTTACTCCTGCCTCCTTTATTACCTTGATTATTTGATATATCGCCTTTCTTATTTCATACGGATCTCTGTGATAGAGTGAAAGGATGGATGTAGAGTCAAGGGCGAGCCTATTTACATTTCTCTTCTCCAGTTCATCCCTGAACCAGAAGAGCTCCTCGTCGCCCTCGTCGAAGGGATCTTTCCCGTCTATGGTAATTTTATCGTAATGCTTGTCGAAGTCCCATCCGAAAAGCCTTGCCTCCTCTCTTATCTGTGAGGGGGGTTCTTCAAAACTCACAAACATACAGTTCTGACCCTCTTCCAGACCTTTCCAGAGGAACTGAGAACAAAATGTGGTCTTTCCTGCACCCGACTCACCGCTTACAAGAACCACGTTTCTCTCTGGGATACCACCGTTCAGAAGCTCATCAAGACCAGGTATTCCCGTCTCAACTCTTTCGACTTCCATATCAATCAGTTTTCTTTGCCTGTATAAATATCTTAAGATTCAGCCCTTTATGACTCCCATGGAATCCAGCTTGAGGACCTTTTCCGCAACGCCCACGTTATGAGACGTGTCAACAACTTCCTCCAGGTTCTTGTAGGCCCCTGGAGCCTCCTCTGCGACCACTGGCATAGAGGCAGCCTTGACAAGTATATCCTTGGTTTCCTTGAGGTCTTTGGCAACTGTCTCACCCCAGAACTCCCCTTTTGCTCTGGTCCTAGACATAATCCTACCAGAACCATGTGGAGCAGATCCGAAGGAAAGTTCCATAGATCCATCGCTTCCTCTGAGCAGATAGCTTCCTTCGCCCATGTTGCCCGGTATAAGAACGGGCTGACCGACGTCTCTGTACTCTTCCGGAACCTTCTCATGGCCCGGTGGGAAGGCACGGGTGGCTCCCTTTCTGTGGACGTATACCTTTTTGTTTTCACCGTTTATCTTGTGCTCTTCCTTCTTTGCGACATTGTGGCAGACACCGTAGACAAGCTCCAGGTCACCGTAGTCCAGATCAAAAACTTCCTCGAAGGCCTTTCTGACCTGATGCATTATGACCTGCCTGTTGGCGAAGGCGAAGTTGACTGCACAACTCATCGCCCTGAAGTACCTGTCGGCCATCTCACTACCACCAGGAGCATATACAAGTTCTTTGTCAGGCAGTTTCCTCACCAGGTTCTTGTACTTTTTCTCGGTCTCTCGTAGATAGTCCGTACAGACCTGATGACCGAAGCCCCTGGAACCGGTGTGTATCATTGCGCAGACCTGGTCTTCCTCCAAGTTAAAGGTATCGGCAACTTCTTCGTCATCTATCCTTCCAACCTTCTCGATCTCCAGAAAGTGGTTCCCTGCACCGAGACAACCCACCTGGTTTCTACCCCGATTCATGGCCTTATCAGAAACCACGGAAGAATCTGCCTCCTCCATACATCCATTTTCCTCCAGTCTTTCCAGATCCTCCTCCAGACCGTAGCCGTTTTCCACAGCCCACCCGGCTCCTCCCTCGATAACGTCTTCAAGCTCGCCGTGTGAAAGGGATATATTGGAGCTCTTCCCGACGCCGGAAGGAACCTTCTGGAAAAGTACATTTATGAGCTCTTTGAGCTTTCCTCTTACCTCTTCAGCCTTCAGAGGTGTTTTTACAAGTCTAACACCGCAGTTAATATCGTAACCCACACCTCCGGGACTTATTCCACCTTCTGACACGTCTAAGGCCGCCACGCCTCCAATAGAAAATCCATATCCTTGGTGTGCGTCAGGCATAGCTATAGAATGCTTGTATATACCAGGGAGGTGCGCAACATTCTTTATTTGTTCAAGTGTTTTGTCCTGTTTTATCTGTTCAAGAAGGTTTTCAGAAGCGTAGACTCTACCCGGAACTCTCATCCCCTCTTCCTTCGGGATCTCCCACGTGTTTTCGTCTATTTTTCTCAGATCGACCATAATATCACCAGATTCCCGTAATGTATTACATATATTACTTTTTAATTGTTCGAAGAACGGACCGATAAAATATCGGATTCAAACCGTTTTCAGTTTGAAGTATACGCCACAATCCTCCAGTGCCCTGTAAACCCTGTCCGCAACCTCCAGTGCACCCTCTATATTACTGTCCTCGGGCCACCTGTAGACATAGTCATACTCTCCCTTTATAGGCTCAAATCCTATCTCCATAAGTTCGGCAACCCTTTCGTCTGCCTCTGACGGTGCTTTACCTCCATCGCTCCTGAATATCAATTTTAGATACGTCTTCATTTCCTTGAAGTCGGGCTCCTGGTGATTGCCTCCTTCGCTCGTTTCTATCTGGAAAAGTATCTTCTTTCCTCTAAGTAGTTCCTGTATCTTGTCGCTTATACTGACTATCTGATCAAGCGAGGCTCCGTCTTCCCAGTCATACTTGTAGTCGTAATCACCTCTCGTAAGCTCAAACCCAAGATCCTTGAAGGTCTTTGTAACCTCGGATGGCTTGTCTCCGTTGGAGTTGAAAAATACTGTAAGATATGTCTTCATACAATCCCCACAGTTACATAGTTACTTTTGAACACTTAAATTTTTAGAGAAAGGGCCATAATTCATACATCCGGCGTGACCTTCGTTTTCCATGTGTCATTTTCCTTCTTCACTTCCATTCCAAAATACGTAACTGCCTTTACCTCTGCATTTATTTCATGTCTCTCCTCATCGAAGACCTCTCCCTTGCATTCCGCCACTAGCTTCAGCCCTTCGCTCGTTTCGTCAAGCTCGCAGGAAAAACTCGAAAAAAGGACGCCTTCTGTATCCCATCTGTATATAAGCTCGTTCAGAAAGTCGAGCATCAGGGCTTCTCTGTCCTCAGCCTCAACGGTAATTAGATCAACCTGTCTCTCGTCCACCTTCTGGAGTTCAGCTATGAGTGAAAACAACCCCAGTGCAGCGTTTTCGTACATCTCCTCTAAGCTTTTTCCGTAGGCGAAGTAGGCTATATCCGCCGTTGCGTCATCCTCAAGAACCCTGAACTTCTCCATGTCCGTATTTTTTGTTTTGAGAAATAAAAGCATGACCGAAAAATAATTAAAAGACATTACCAAAGAATTGAATGTTCCTGAGTATACGTCCCCCGGTAGCTCAGGCTGGCAGAGCGGGCGGCTGTAGACAAGCACCTTGGATGACTAAATAGCTGATGGGCGTGGATGTTATCTGCGCCAAAATGCTTCGGTATGATGACATGGTGCTTTGGATTAGCACCTCTGCCGATACCGTCAGGTCCCGTGTTCAAATCACGGCCGGGGGATCATTTTCTTTCCTGCCCAGTTCAATCTACTTAAATTTTGACTCAAAATAGTTCAAAGGGATAGACATGGAAATAGGTTTCGACCAGTGGAAGATCACATCCGCAGCTTCAATACTACTGATGCTTGGTATTATGCTTGTTATTCTTTTAGATGGTGGATCGCCCACAGGACTTTTCATAGGGTCAGAGGAACCGGAGGAAAATAACAGTTGGGGTGTTATGGAGGATCAAAGCTCAACAACAATTCAGAATCATTTCAGTGGGCTCTTATACGATGATCTCAGAGAGTTCCTGAAAAACGATACCACCCATAAGAACAAATACAGTGATGGTTACGTTTGTCAGGACTATGCCAACGAGCTCGTTGGAAATGCACTCAAAAACGGTATACCTGCATGTACGGTTTTTCTGAAACATGACAAAGGATCACATTCCTTGGTGGCTTTCAATACTACAGACGAGGGTATTACCTTTGTGGAGCCCCAGACCAGCGAGTTCGTCATCGGACTTAAAGAAGGCGAGGACTACTGTGAACTTGCCGGGTGGAAATGCAACTGGAATATAGAAGAATTAAAACACTGCTTCGACCAGTAAAATTTAAATTTTGTACATGAAAACTATCTGATGATGTATCATAAAATCTTTGAAGAGCTGCAAAATTTCAGATTCTGGGTAGCTGAAAAGATATGGTACGCGAAAACAGAGGGCGAGACCTTTGCAAAGCGTTTCAAGCTCTTCGTTGTCTTTTGTGCGGTTCTCATAGCTGCAAGCAAGTTTCTGTATGCCAGCGGCTTGACCATTCCAAACATGGAACTTATAATACCCGCGCTCGTGGTTGTCGGCGCCTTCGGACTACACGTTGGGTCCAGTGAAAGATGGAATAAAGCAACTAAGTATTTCGGCCTCCTGGCCCTCTTAACAGTGTTTGTAGTAGATGTCTCATTATGGGGATTTAGGAGGATATACCTGTTTACATGGCCTTCCTTCATTTTGATCTGGTTTCTGGCAAAGAGAAAGGATCTCTCCTTTATGGACGACTTTTCGGATGTGGCTGTGGATGCCACACTAACCACTGCTATTCTTATTCTGGTTTACGATGTAATTACTGCGTTCGGTACCTGGGTTCTCTGGGGTTCGCTTTCTGTAGGATCTCTGCTCGGTGTGTTTATGGGACAGATACCTTTCACGCTTTACCACATGAGCTCGCTGCTCTTTGTTCCACCACTCGTTGCCCTTGGCAAGACGATGACAAAGGTAAGGGTAAGAGTAGCATCACCTGTAAAAACTGCAACAAGAAATAGATCAAGGATGAGGAGGTGAACTATGGACAGATACAACAAGCTCAACCTGCTCCTGATTATAATCCTGGCCGTGGGTGTACTGTACCTGGGTACAGAAGTACACAGGCTCGGAGGAAGAATGGAAAAAATGGGAGAAAGCATCGTCGAAGTGGATCTGGTAATTTACAACGGTACAGCGGAGAGGAGATCTAGTGTCAAAGTAACCGAAGGTGCAACAGCACTGGAGGCCTTGAGAAGAGAGGCCTCGGTTGTAACCGAGAGCCACCACGGAATAGGTGAGATGATCCTATCCGTAGATGGGGTAGGAAACAACTTCGATGAGAATAAATTCTGGCTCATAGGTCTGAGAGATGGGGGAGACGAGGAGTGGCGGGCAGCTGAAACAGGAGCCGGTGACATCAGGCTCGGGGACGACCAGGAGGTTCTCTTCTGGTATGGAGAAAGTCAAGAGGCCCCCTTCAACGTGGAACCATAGGATTTGAAGGGTCCATCAAGAGAAATTGAAGTGCGGGGGGTGAGATTCGAACTCACGAAGCACCTACGTGCACAGCGCCCTCAACGCTGCCCCTTACCGGCCTTTTCGCGATTTTGGAAGTAAACTTCCATAATTTGCGATTCGTGTCGCAAATACGTTTTTGCGTGAAACGAAAAAAGGTTCTTTCGGCCACTTGGGTACCCCCGCATCCTGCTGTAATTTCTTTGGATCTGGAGTTAAAAAACTTATCTTCTGCTATCAGAGATGTTTTAATATTTTCATAATGAGACTTAAATCTGTTGAACATAACTTTGATAACATGTCCAAACTTCAGAAAGTTATCGGTCTTTTGAGAAAAGAGTACGGAGTCCCGGAGATTAGGAGAAAAGAAGATCCCATTGAATCTTTGATACAGGTAATACTCTCGCAGAATACAAATGACAAGAACAGGGACAGGGCATGGAGAGGTCTGAAGAAAAGGTTCAACGTTATGGAAGAGATATTGGATTCGGACGTAGAGGAGATAGCCGATACTATCTCCGTTGCAGGCCTGCACAACACGAAGGCAGAGAGGATAAAGAACTGTCTGGAAGAGATAAAAGAAAAACAAGGCGGACTGGACCTGAACTTTCTGGAGGACATGGATGTCGAAGAGGCGAAGAGCTGGCTGCGGCAGCTTCCGGGCATAGGACCCAAAAGTGCGGCTGTTGTTCTGAACTTTACATTCGACAAGGAGACCTTTCCGGTTGACACGCACGTATTCCGCGTTACCAAGAGACTTGGTCTGGTACCAGAAAAAACGACCAGGGAAGGTGCACATGATATACTGGAGGAGAAGGTTCCGGGCGGAAGAAAGCAGGAGTTCCATATAAACCTGATAAAACATGGAAGAAGTATCTGCAAAGCAAGAAATCCCCGCTGTGAAATCTGCAATCTTTCGGGTATGTGTAACTATTTTTTAGAGAACAAAACATGAGCTCTCGGCTGTGCTTTCGAAAATCTCTAAAAGCTTTTAAAGGTTGGGTGTGATAAGTATTTGGAAAAAGAGAGATGTGGCAATTCTTGCCAGAAAAGGAACCGTTTAAACAAGTGTGGTGAACAATATGGGAATGATGCCTAAACAAGGGAAAATGGGATATGATAGAGCTATTGTTACCTTTTCCCCGGATGGACGACTTTTCCAGGTCGAATACGCAAGAGAAGCGATAAAGAGAGCTGCAACCTGTACTGCAATAAAGTTCGACACCGGCGTAGTACTCGCTGGATTGAGACCCTGTGACAAGCTATCCGACGACAGGGGAAGCAGAAAGGTTCATCAGATAGACGAACACATAGGAGTTATATCAGCCGGTCTTGTCGGTGACACCAGAGTACTAGTTAACTACGCCAGACAGAAAAGTCAGCTATACAGAGTATCCTATCAGGAAAAGATAGACGTACGCTCCCTAGCAGAGGAGATAGGCGATTATAAGCAACAGCATACACAGTACGGCGGTCTCAGGCCTATGGGTGTTTCCTTCCTTGTCGGTGGTGTCTACAAGGGAGAACCAATGATATTCGAAACCGATGTTGGTGGAGACATCTACGGATGGAATGCCCAGGTTATAGGCAAAGGACGGAAAGAGGGCGAGGAAGTACTGGAAAACGAATGGAAAGAGGACATGTCAGAAGAAGAAGCAAAGAAGTTAGCGATCAAAGTGCTTGAAAAAGGAGAGACAGACATGAACCAGAATACCGTAAAGATGGCAGTAGTAACAGAAGAAGGAGGCTTCCGTTATTTGGAAGACGGAGAACGTGAAGAACTCCTGTGATCCGATGATATCTGTTGATGACGCTGTGATAGCTCGTCTTGACTCCCATGGTGAACATTTCGAGGTTCTGGTTGACCCCGAAAAGGCCCTGGAAGTGAAGAAAGGGAAGGATGTGGAGATGGATGAGCTAATTGCGGCAAACGAAGTATTTGAAGACTCGGAAAAGGGTAAACGGATAGGGGACGAGGAGTTAAATAAGGTATTTGGTACAAACGACCTCAAGGAAATAGTGTACAAGATAATAAGAAAGGGCGAGGTCCAGCTGACGACAGAGCAAAGAAAAAGAATGCGGGAAGAGAAAAGAAAGGAAATCGCCTCCACTATATCCAGACGGGCCGTTAATCCGCAGACAAACAAGCCCCACCCGCCAAACAGGATAAACAACGCAATGGAGGAGGCAGGGATCCACGTCGACGAGATGAGAGGCGTGGAAGAACAGGTAAGCGAGGTACTGGATGAGATAAAGGCCATATTGCCCATATCCGTGGACGAGGTGAGAATTGCGGTGCGCGTCCCGGCGAAACATGCAGGGGAGGCGTCCGGGAAACTGAGAGACATAGGTGAAATAGAAAAGGAGGATTGGGGTAACGATGGCTCGTGGAGGGCAGTGATAAAGATGCCAGCAGGTTTACAGGACAAGTTTTATAAGAAGGCGAACTCAGTAACAAAGGGTGAAGTTGAAACAAAATTAATGGATAAATAAAAATGGTGAAAAATATGGATGAAAAACTCGTTGAAGACAAGGCAAAGGTGTTACCTGGAGACGTTATAGCCGAGGGCGACTATCTCTCAGGACAGGGCACCTATAAAGAAGATGAAAAAATAAAATCAAAGTTTCTTGGTGTCGCAAGAACTGAAAAATCCAGGATAAGAGTTATCCCACTGTGCGGAGGTTACATTCCACAGGAAGGAGACAAGGTCATCGGAAGGATTTCGGGGATTGGACCCAGCCACTGGTGGGTCGAGCTGGACTCGCCCTACGATGGTTACCTCTCAATTTCAGAGGGATCTGACGAGTTCATAGATCTTGACAATACCGAGCTCTCCGAGGTATACGATATAGGCAACATGATATACACCGAAGTAATAAAAGTAACGAAGGAGAAGGACGTTAAGCTCTCGATGCAGGATCGGATCTGTAAAAAACTTAGCGGAGGGAGGATCGTCCGCATAAACCCCAGTAAGGTTCCAAGATTGATAGGTAAAGGAGGGTCTATGGTGGAGATGATCAAGGACAAAACCGGATCAAGAATAACAATAGGACAAAACGGAATAGTATGGGTAAGCGGCGGTGACGAGGACCTTGCAGTCGGTGCAGTCAAGACCGTGGATGAAAAGGGTCATGAAAAAGGACTGACGGAAAAGGTAGAAAAAATGTTGAAGGAGAGTAGGTGATATTATGAAAAAAGATAAAAAACTACTAAAAAATGGTAAAAGAATCGACGGTAGAGGCATCGGAGATCTAAGAGAAATGGAAGCAGAGGCAGGAGTACTGGAAAGAGCAGACGGATCCGGTTACTTTAGGATGGGCGACACAGAGGCGATAGCAGCTGTATTTGGACCAAGGGAACTCCATCCAAAACACAAGCAAAAACCACAGAGAGGAATCCTGCAGTGCAGATACAACCTGGCACCATTTTCTGTAGAAGACAGGAAGAGACCAGGCCCTTCGAGAAGGGCTAAGGAAATAGGAAAGGTTGCGGAAGGAGCTCTTTCATCAACAGTATTTCTTGAAGAGTTTCCAACAGCAACGATAGATGTATATATGGAGGTCATAACCGCCGATGCAGGAACCCGATGTGTAGCACTGAACGCAGGTGCGATAGCACTTGCAGATGCAGGAATACCTATGAAAGGCATAATTTCAGCCTGTGCAGCAGGTAAAATAGAAGACACGCCCGTCCTTGACCTAAAGGGTGAAGAAGATCAAGGAGGTCAGGTGGATCTTCCAATCGCCATGAATGCGGACACCGGTGAAGTAACACTTCTGCAGATGGATGGAATGACCAACATCGAGGAAATGGACGAAATGCTTGAACTTGCAATAAAAGGATGCGAAAAAGTGGCGAAAAAACAAAGAGAAGCTTTGATGAAAACATTTTGAGGGATATGTGATGATGGATATAACTGAGATTGAGGAACAGAGTGCACTGGACAAGATAAAAAAAGGTGAAAGACTTGACGATCGAGGACTCGAGGACTTCAGAGATGTAGAAGTAGAAACAGGTGTTGCAAAAAAGGCCGAAGGTAGCGCAGAGGTAAGATTAGGTGACACCAAGGTCATAGTCGGCGTGAAGTTCGGGATGGGCGAGCCATTCCCAGATACACCCGACGAAGGTATGCTCATGGTCAATGCAGAGCTCGGGCCCATGGCCTCGCCAAACTTTGAATCAGGTCCACCCGGGAAAGATGCGACTGAGCTTGCCAGAGTAGTTGACAGGGGCATAAGGGAATCAGAGGCTTTACCGCTAAAGGAACTGTGCGTTGAAGAAGGTGAAAAGGTCTGGAAGGTTATGGTGGACATTCACATACTTGACTATGACGGAAATCTCATGGATGCTTCAGCCCTCGGAGCAGCAAAGGCACTTATAGAGGCAGAAATACCAGAATACGAAGACGGTGAAGTAAAAAGAGAAAAAACAAAGGAATTTCCTGTAAACAAGGTTCCGGTAGCATGTACGGTAGTCAAGGTCGGCGACAAGTACATATTGGATCCAAGTCTAATAGAAGAAAAAATTGCGGATGGAATGGTCACGGTAACATGGACCGAAGATGAGTTGTGTTCCCTGCAGAAAAGAGGCAACGGTGGATTCACCAAGGACGAGCTTCTGGACATATTCGAGATAGCAAGGAAGAAAACAGATGGACTCAGAAAAATAATAGAGTGATATCATGGGCGAGGGGGAAAGTGCAAATAGATACGGTGCAAGATACGGGAAAAGGATAAGGGGAAGGGTTTCTGAGATCGAAGGAGATCAGAAGAAAAGACATAAATGTCCAAACTGTAATTCAGATTCCCTGAAAAGAGAAGCCAAGGGAATATGGAAGTGCACGAAGTGTGGAAAAAAGACGGCCGGAGGAGCGTGGAAACCTAAAACAAAGGGCGAGGGAATGGTCAAGAAGGCCCTCAAGAAATCAGGTGAAAAGGAATGACCTATAAATGTCTGAAGTGTGAAGAGGATATCGAAAGGGACGAACTCAGGAGAAGAATAAGATGTCCCTATTGTGGTTACAGAATTCTTAAGAAGAAAAGAGCTGCAGGAGTAAAAAATATAAAAGCAAGGTAAGATGGAAGCCAAGCTGCAACTGGAGGCGGAATCACCGGAGCTGGTCAAGAGAGCAATTGAAGTGGACGAAGGCGGTTCTGAATCCATGTCAGTGGACATAGAAGCTGGCGAAAAAATCAAGGTAAAAATAGAGACCGATCGTATATCAAACATGAGAGCCGGTATAAACACTATGCTAAGACTTGTAAAGACTTCAGAAAAAGCAATGAGGAGGTGAAAACTATGCCACAGAATCCACAGGACATGCCACCACAGGCCCAGCAAATGATAGGTGAGCTTCAGCAGCAGCAACAGCAGCTACAGCAGATGGAACAGCAAAAGATGGAGTTAAAGGCACAGAAGATGCAGATTGACAGAGCAGTGGAAGCACTCAAGGAAACTGATGACGACAAGAATGTTTTCAGGGTTGCAGGTCCAGCAGTTATAGAGACCGAGAAAGATGAGTTGCTCGAAGATCTAAAAGAGAAACAGGAAACTCTGGAAGTTAAGCTTGGATCAATCGACAAGAAGGAAGGTGAAATAGAGAACAAAGCCAGAGAAAACCAGGAGAAGCTCCGGAACATGATGTCGGGCGGCGATTCAGGAGAAGCTGGGTAAAAATCCCACCCTATTTTCTTATCTTAATTAAAGGAGATCTACATGGAGATTGAAAAGTTATTCGACAAAGGACAAAGGATTTTAATTCTTTCGCACCACAATGCAGATATAGATGCTGTCGGTGCTTCAATAGCCTTATACGAGTATTTGGACAGTGAAGCGGACCTGGCAGTACCCGACTCAGTATCCAAGGGCGCAAAGGATCTTGCCGGGGGTTACGAGTTTCTAAAGAATCCCGGACTGGAAAACTACGATCTGCTCGTAATTGTAGACTGTCCTTCAAAGGAACAACTGAAACCGCTTGATATTGAAACCTTCAAAGGGAAAAAAGTACTCATAGATCACCATTCACCTGGGAACCTCGCAGATATTGTGGATACTGACTATACCGACCCCCATGCAAGATCAACCTCGGAACTGGTATACGAACTGCTGGGTGATAACTGGGAACCAACAAAAGAGGCTGCCAGGGCATTGATATGTGGAATCGTAGCTGACACTTCTCATCTGAAACTGGCAGGTAAAAAACAGTTCAAATATATATCAGAGCTCTTGCCGGATTCTGGCTCCGAGTACTCGGAGATATTATCGGTCCTGAGTACTCCAATAGACCGATCCGAGAGGATAGCCAGGATCAAAGCAGCCTCAAGGATCGAGGGCTACAACATAAACGACAGTATAGTTGTTTTTTCTTACGTGGGTTCATTTGAAGCTGCCTCGGCAAGATCCTTGATCAGACTTGGTGCAGATGTAGCCATAGTCTTCTCGCCCAGGGACAACGAAATGAGAGTAAGTGGAAGATGTAGAAGAGAAATGACCGAAAAGTTACACCTGGGAGAAGATGTTTTCTCAAAGGTGGAAGACGTCCTAGAAGGATCAGCAGGTGGACATGATGCGGCTGCCTCAGGAAACGGCAAAAACACAGACTTCGGAGAAGTCAAGGAAGAAATGCTCAAAACAATGGAAGAGGTGCTGGGAGGAGACAGGGAGAAGCTTTAATACGAAAAGCTTTTTATATTTAAATTTTCATACATTGATAGCCATCCGATCCTTCATGCACAACCAGAACATGGTGATAAGTATGGAAGAAAAGCTAGAACCTATAGTTGAAATGTTGGAGCAGGTCGCAGAAGACAAGTCAGTTCCAAATAACATCAAGAAAGACTGTAGGGAATGTATAGAAGTACTGAAAGAAGACGAGGAACTTTCGGTCAGGGCAAACTCCTGCACATCAACACTGGACGAAGTAGCAAACGATGCAAATATACCTATGTATACAAGGACACAGATCTGGAATATAGTTTCGATGTTGGAATCTGTATGCAGGGAGTGACTGTAAATAGTTTTATATAACTCGACGGTAAAAATTAAAATGGGTGAGAAGTTTGGCATTGAAAGACATCTTAGGTAAAGAAGAAGGAAAAATTGAAGATAGGGATCTTCTTGAACTTTCTGAGGAAGTTAGTGAAGGCCAGGTAAGAGCCGTACCAATAGAGGTTGCGGAACTAGAGGAATACAAAGACGCCGAGGATGTGCAGAAGTCTGTTAGAGAGGGTAGGATAGTGTTCGTCAAGATAAAAAGACTCAAAGAAAAGGACATGTCCAATCTCAAAAGAGCAATCGAAAGAATCAGAAAGACCTGCACAGCAGTAGACGGCGACATTGCTGGAATTGATGAGAACTACATCGTTGTGGCTCCTTCTTACGCCGAAGTAGTCCGTGGCGAAGAGGAGTAGAGACCTCAGATCAGAGATTCCTTACAAGTCTGTTAAATGCTGTACCTATTTCTTTATTTTTAAGCCTGTATCCGTAGATGACCCCAGCAACAAGTCCAAATAAATGGCCTCCGCTGCCTAGCATCCCGGCACCGAGAAGGAATAGATCAAGAATAGCATAGAGCACAACGAAATGTCTTATCTTTATCGGCACAGGAAAGAGCAGCATCAGAACCTTTAGCTCAGGTGCTATAACAGCCAGAGTCCCGAGAACCCCGAAAATGGCCCCTGAAGCACCACGTCCTCCAAGCTCTGCAGCAGGAGCTCCAAAGACAGACAGTGCGAGCATAAAACCAACACTGCCAAATATGCCTGCCACGACGAATATTTCGATAAACTTTTTACTTCCTATTCTCATCTCCAGCTGCCTGCCGAAGAAAAATAGAACAAACATGTTTACAAAGAGGTGCCAAAACCCAAGATGAAAGAATATAGCAGTAAACAATGTCCAGGGCATCTGGAGTATTTGTCCTACATCGAGCGGTAACAGGAAAAGGTGCCTGTAATCCGGAAATAAAGCCTGAAGGACAAAGATCGCAGTGCATATAAATATGATTTTAATGTACCAGTTCTTTGAAGCATTCTCCATAAAAGAAGTCGCCGAGCTAAGGGAAGGTCCGTCCTCGTTAGAAGATTTCATCTGGAACGGTTCGTATACTACCTTCCTGTCCTCTTGTGCACTTTCTTTGTACTTATCTAGACCCAGGCATTCGTGGTTCTCCGGAAGCCTGTGACTAGAGCAGAAAACCTCATCACAGAACTTGCACTTGAAGGGTATGTCTGCGTCCTCATCACAGTAGCTACATTTTGCCATGGGAAAATAGTTTTATTTTGAAGATTAAAATAACCGGTGCTTACTTTAGCCTGTTTGTTTCGAGATTTTTTATTGGGATTGTCTCTATGTTGAATATGTTATGGACAGTTCTAGCCATCTGTATACAGCTGTTCTCGTCACCGTGAACCGTGAGAACCTTGTTTGGCTTGCTGTTGAGAGCATTGAGAAAGTTTATAAGCTGATTTCGATCCGAATGACCAGAAAGTCCATCGACCGTGTTTACCTCCAGATTGAGTTCGACTCTCTTTCTCTTGCCACCTCTCTCAACCGGTATCTCGTCCCAACCCTTCTGTATTCTTCTTCCCATGGTACCCTCGGCCTGGTAGCCAACAAATATAAGAGAGTTGTCTTCATCGGGGCCAAACTCTTTGAGATACTCCATTACGGGGCCACCTGTAAGCATTCCGGAGGTTGACATAACCACGGCAGGGTCAGGAGAGTTTATGATTTCATCTCTCTCTTCACCGGAACCAACTCTGTGGAATATATCCGATGTAAACGGATTATGGTCCTTGTGGAATATCTGCTGTTGAAGTTTTTCGTTCAAGTCCTCGGGATACGTGGTATGTATAGCGGTTGCATCCCACATCATTCCCTCAAGATAGACAGGCACATCCAGATTGTTGTTCCTTGCCTCCTCGTCCAAGATGCACATTATGTCCTGTGCCCTTCCGACCGCAAAGGACGGTATCAGTACCTTTCCGCCGCGGTCCACAGTTTTCTTTACATAGTTTATCAGATCCTTCTCCGCGTCCTTTCTGGACGGCTGGATGGCGTCGTTCTCACCGTACGTAGACTCGGTTATGAGGGTCTCAATTCTCTGAAAGTTTGTCGATGCCTTGTTGAAAAGCTTCGACTCTCCGAAATTATAATCTCCTGTGTAAACAAGGTTGTGATCGCCCTCTCCTATATGCAGATGTACAAGTGCAGAACCCAGGATGTGACCTGCATTCTGAAACGTTAGACCAACGTCGGGAGTTATGTCACTTACCTGGTCGTACTCCAGGGCTACAGAATGTTTTACTGCCTTTTCCACGGACTTTGAAGAATACGGAACATCGTTACCTTCTCTCTTGGCAACATCCAGATAGTCCAGGCACAGGAGAACCATGAGGTCGCGCGCTGCAGGTGTCAGATACAGTGGACCATCGTAGCCGTATTCATACAGATAAGGAACAAAACCTATGTGATCGAGATGTGGATGAGAAACAACGACTGCATCCAGAGACTTTATCTCACCTTCAGGGACCTGAAGGTATGGATACTCGTGGTTGTTGCCCGGCTTTATACCACAGTCGATCATTATTCTGGAGTGAGGTGTCTGTAGGAGAAAACAACTTCTACCCACCTCTCTGCAACCACCAAGGCAAGAAACCCTTGCCCAATCTACCTTATCTATCTCTTCCGAATGTATCTTCTCGCCGATATCATTCAAGAAGTCCTTTCTCCACTCTGATTCCTGGTACAGGACCTTTCTTACGGTGTCAACCACGTCCGAAGAAATAGCAGGAGCTATTTTCACCTGGGGTTTCCAGACCGTTTCCTTTTTGATCTTATCAAGGGTACTACCCCTTTTTCCTATAACCAGGCCGGGCTTGAGAGCTTCTATTATAACTTTACCGAAACCCGGTTGGAAGGTTATCTCTTCTATACCTGCCTCCTCAGGAACTATTTCCTCTATTTTCTCCTTTGCGATCTCTATGTCCTTACGAATAGAAGGGTCAGGCCTGAGCTCTATCCTTTTCTTCAGCTTCTTGACAAGCTTTTTTATGAAATTCCCGTTGCTCTTGAACATGTCCTTGTTCTTCGTGTACAGGACTATGTCACTTCCCTCGAAGCAAACTTCCGAAATCATTGCATTGCTTGGGAGTCCATCTTTGACTTCATCTATAATCTTCATCCAAACACCTACAGAAAATAAACAAGAAAAACATTAACCTCCAAAACATTTAGCCAGTTATGTATTCCTCAACCTCTTCATCATCAAGTACATGGCATCCGTCTGGGTCTATGACCATCACCGAAAACCCGTTTCCAGAAGCTATATCCCTCTCGGAAGCACTTCTTATGGATCTCAGAGCTAAACTAACGGCTGTGTCCCTGTCCATGTGGTCCTCGAAACCATCTTCAAGAAGACCGTAGGCAACCTGCGAACCAGAACCTGTTGCATAGAAGGGATCCTCTCCAAGAACTCCTCCGGCAGGGTCCAGTTGGTAAATTTCTGCCTCTTCTTTTTCATGGTTGTAGCCACCCAGTATGAATAAACCCATATATGGAACCATCTTAGATCCCTGAAGTATATTTGCCATCAAGCTGGCTACTGCCCCGGGGCTCATCTTCCTGTCCTTCCTATATTTGAAAAGATTGGTCTCTGCCTTCATGTAACGGACAACAGTCTGTATATCTCCCACTGATCCCGCAGTAGTTATACCGATTCCGCCGTCTACTTCGTATACCTTCTTGGCGTTCTTGCTAGAAATCTGATAACCCATAGAAGCCCTTCTTTCTGTCGCCAGAACCAGACCACCATCAAACTTCAGACCAACGGTGGTTGTTCCGGTCTTTACTTCTTCTTCGTCGTTCTTCTTTATACCTTGCATGTGAAAACCTCCTGATAATTCATAAGACCTGAAAACCAAATGTTTTCAAGCTTGAGAATACAACTCTCAAGAATCATACTTCCTTTTATCTCAAAAGTATTTAAAGTTTTTCCCATGGTTATCGATCACACCGACTTCGCGAAATGTACCCAGTGTTTTGCTTCCTCGCCACATCTTATACACTTCTCACCTTCAGGATCGTCGTACCTGAAGGGTATATTGGTTATCTTTGCCGTGGTCTCGTCCTTTACAATCTCCTCGCACAACTGCTTACCACACCATGCCGCCTTCACAAAACCACCCTCGTTCTCAATTATATCTTTGAGTTCATCGAAATCATCGGCCTCCCTTATATTATTCTCCATGTGTTCTTTGGCCCTTTCAAAGAGACGCTTCTGCATCTCTTCCAGCTCCTTCCCCACGACTTCCTCTAAATCTTCCATAATGACTGTAGTTTTTTCTCCTGTATCCCTTCTGACAAGCGTAACCTCTTCCTCCTTCACCTCATTGCTCCCAATCTCTATCCTCAGCGGTACGCCCTTGACCTCCCACTCGTTGAACTTCCACCCAGGTGTCTTATGCTCTCTGTCGTCCACTCTGCATTTCTCCAGCCTATCGGAAACCTTCTCCACCATCTCCATGACCTTCTCTTTCTCGTCCTGATCATGGTATATGGGGACTATCACAGTTCTTGTAGGAGCAACCCGCGGCGGTAAAACCAGTCCGCGGTCGTCCGAATGAAGCATAAACATGGTTCCGAGCTGCCTTGTGCTGAAACCGAAGGTCGTCTGGTACACGTATTTCTCCTCGCCGTCCTTGTCCGTATACTTTATGTCGAAGGCCTCAGCAAAGTTTGTGCCGTCGTAATGGTAGTCGGGGCCCTGTATGGCCTGACCATCCGGTAAGAGATGCTCCAGAGAATACGTGTCCACGGCACCATCGAACTTCTCCTTATCTGTTTTTCTTCCTCTTATGCAGGGTATAGCCATATATTCTTCACAGATCTCCTGATAGGCGTCCAGAACCTTCTCACAGTCATCAAGTGCTTCTTCCTCCGTTGCATATGCATTATGGCCTTCTTGCCAGAGGAACTCTCTGCTGCGCAGGAAAGGTGTGGGATGCTTGAACTCCCATCTGACAACGTTGTTCCACTGGTTCATCCTGTGGGGCAGATCTCGCCAGGATCTTATCCAGTCCTTGTATGAATCATACATTATGGCTTCGGATGTGGGCCTGACGGCAAGTTTTTCGTCTAACTCTGAACTCCCTGTCCTAGTTACCCAAGCGACCTCTGGGTTGAAACCATCAAAGTGCTCGGCTTCCTTTTCGAGGAGTTTTTCGGGTATAAAAAGGGGAAAATAAGCGTTCTCTATGCCGATATCTTTGAAACGTCTGTCCATCTCCTGACGAACTTTCTCCCATATGGAGTAGGAAAGTGGCTTGAAGACTATACAGCCGCTTACCGATGTATAGTCTGCCAGTCCGGACTTTGTTATAACCTCTCTGTACCATTCACCGACATCTTCTTCCTTTTTCGTTGTTATACCCAGTTCTTCTGACATTCAGAATACCTCTTTACCGGATAGATTTGAATATGGAGAAATCGAAAGGCGATCCTTACCTGCTAAATGGAACACATCCACCTACCATAACGACCACAGTCTTATTTGAGGCCTGAACTTTATAAAACTTTTCTAAAACATCACGTAGGCCTTGCCTTTCTTTCTCTCCACGAAACCTTCGATATTACCTGAGTCACTTACCTTATCCTGTGAAAAACCATATATAGAGCCGGTGTTGTCCTTTATGGTATGCCACCAGCCATTGCCGTCCTCTTTGATTGGCTCAACCCGGACGTTCCGAAGTACAACGTCCTCACCTATATAGTTCTGAATATTTTCGTTAAGGTTTGATATGCTGTGAAGTATCTTCCTGGTGCCCCATTCCCCGCTTTCATATGTGCTTTCGGAGCCGCTCTTCAGACGGAAAACGAAGAAAGACAGTCCGATGATCGCCGAAATGATAATAACAGCTATGAGCAAAATCAATGGTGATATCGACAGGACATCATCGTGGACAACAACCTGTCTCTCTATACCATCGATCTCCAGTACATGTGTTCCTGTCTCATCGACCGTAATACCGATCTCCTCCGTTGCCATCTGACCTCCACCAACACTTACGCTTCGCGTGTCCAGAAGCTCGCCATTGAGGTATATTTCCACCTCTTTGCTCCCGGTACGTGTACCTATGTTTTCAAGCACGATATCGATATCGACATCAAGTGGTTTTTCGCCTTCCTTGGGATTTACCCTGAAGTTACTGACACGCACATCGGAAAAATCCTCGGCGGCTACATCGGAAACTATAGAAAAAACGGAAAATCCAGGAACATTACTTCTAAACCTGTAATGTCCGTCTTCGATTTCAATAAAGCTTGTCGGCATGGTGCCCCATCTATCCAAATGCCTCAAGAGCACTATATCATCGACCTCCTCGCTTATCCTCCCTACCCAGAACTCGTCGACGTTGAAGACTATGCTGGCGTTATAGAACTCATCGCTGCTCACGCCTCTGAGTGAAGTTGAGAAGTAAGAGTATGTATATCCATCCGGATTCTCCAGGTCTTCTGGTAAGTCCAGGCCCAGATTGCGGTACTGCAAACTTACATCAGTCTCACTGACAGAGGAGGTAAAGGCTATCCTATCCACGAGACCGTCGTGAATATTTATCTTTATCAGCTGGTCTTCGGCAACCTCACCTATTTCGGCCAGATAGTATCCGTTCATCCTCTCGGCATCCACTTCCTTGGTCTCCGGATCCTCCGGTGCTGGTGCAGGCGGAGGTGCAGGTGAAGGATCTCTACCGTTTCCGTTGCCGTTGCCATTGTCGTCATCGTCTTCGTCGTCCGTGAAGTGGGCGGTTATCTCCTTGTCTTCGTCCATGGTTATGGTTATTTCATCACCTGTCTCCCCCGTCCCCGACCATCCATCAAAAAACCATCCACTCCCGGGATCTGCAATTATCGTTACCTCCTCTCCTCCCTGGTAAGTGTGGGTCCCTGGTTCAGGATAAGTGGTCCCCTCCCCGGTAACGCTTATCGTGAGGTCGTAAAACACGGCCGTACCGTTAGTTATATTCAGCTCCTCGGAGGCACCTGGACTGAAATCCACAGATATACCTGTATCCAATCCACCTACATATATATCCACATCTTCCTCCACGTTGATGTCATACCATCCCCCCTCACCTGAGAAAGTGGTCACCTCTTCATTTCCCACAAAACTGATCTCAGCACCCTCTATGGGCTCGCCTGTCTCGTTGTCCGTGAGGTACCCGTACAGGTTGTGCGGTGGTGTCTCGACTGCAGAAACCGAAATGGACAGAAGTGGGACTACGACCATAAAAACTACTAAAAGACACACACGTTTCATTTTAATCCACCACAACCATCAGCATACTATTAAAGTTATGAAAGTTCCCTGAGCTCTGCGGCTGTAACATTTATGTCTTCGTCGACTTCAGCCCAGTAACCCTTACCCATCTCTAAATCTGTGATATTGTCCTTAGTGTAATAAACACCCTCGTCGCCACTTATTTTTCCGTAGGTAATAACCTCCTCGATCCCGAACTTGTCAAAGTATTTCGTTATATTCATCCATCTTCTGAAGCCTATCAGGTTGAAACCATCCTGTAAACCAATCTTGTCGGGAAGAAGATCTCCTTCCTCTTCGGGTGGCGCACTCTGTATCTCGGCAAGTGTACCTACCACCGTCAGACTCACCGGTTCGTTTACGTTTATCCAGTATCCCTTGTCTGCTTCCATCTCTGTCAGCTGGTTTTCCTGTTTGTCGGGGTTGTAAACCGACCAGTTGCCTGTGGAAGTATTGTAGTACCAGACCGCCTCCACCTTATCCTCTATACCATCAAAAATAGTATCTGCATCCGTTTCATTTGGTAAAATAGGCAGGGATATCGGGCTCCATCCCTGATCTAGATCTATCGTATGTTCCTCCAGATTGAAGCTGTGTGTGTCCTCGACCATCTCACCGTACTCCTCTCCATACCTCTCGGTTGGTGCGGAAAGGTTTGAGGTTATATCTACCTCCATGTAACCTAGAACTGCTGAAAGTCTGACATCGTACATAGCATCCTGGTCCGTGGTGGCAGAATTTTTATTTATATAAGCCCATTCTTCAGGTGAAATGAGTTCAAGATCAACGTCCTCGTTCTTTATGAGGTTACCGTGTTCACTTACGTTTCCCCTGAAAGCTTCAATCTGGTCACAGCTGTCGGACACTTTGATATTTATCGTCCGGTTGCTGAAGATATGGTCATCGTATTCGTATACCATCTCGAAGTCATGGTAGTAGTCGAAGGTTATTTCCGAAAGCTGGCTCGTAGCCTCTCTCAAATTGGTACAACTCCTGTTCTCGTCGGTCTGTCCCATTTTGTCCACCGAACATATACTGTAGTTATAGGTTCCATGTCCGATGTAATCGAAATATGTCTGGTCTTCGGCATTAGCATCACCGACTTGCACATCATAACCCGTTGGTCCTACATGAGAAACGTTGTTTACATTGACACCATCTCTGAAAATCATGTATTTTTCGATACCAGAACCATAGAGGTAAACACCGTTCTCAGTTATGCGGTCATAGGCGTGCTTCCAACTCATGTCAACTCCACACTCATAGCTATACATATTTGTATGATCTTCTGGTGGTGCCTGTGGAGGTTCCTCATCGACGTAGTATGAGTTTAGTGGTTCCTCAAAGCTGCCACCATCTACAGGGTTACCTGCAAGATCTGTACCTTCGACCCAGTATATGATCTCATCTCCGTGATCCGTGCCCGTTTCATCTATAGAGGCGTTGAAAACTATAGATTCTTCATCATATCCCGTGAGGTTTTCCAGAGAAATCTCATCGTACCTGTGATGCTCTCTTCCATCGTCTGTAACCCTTGTTATATTGTAATGTAGCTTGAAGTCCAGGTCCTGTGTTAATGGATTGTTGTCGGTTATATTTATCTGAACCTCTCTGTTATCCACTGGATCTGCTATACCAAATTTGGGATCGACTGGTGTTGCATTCGGTGGTGTGTTGTCGATTATAACCAGGTTACTTCCGGAAGTTGAAGCTTTATTGCCACCAACGTCCTCGACCTCCAGTTCAACATCATGTAATCCTTCCACAAGACCAGTATTGTTTAGATCAAAGATGTGCGTGTTTGAAACGTCTCCTATGTTTATATCGCCCTGATAGTTGTTGACGACAGGATAGGTCTCACTGAAAGTGTACTCCGTTTCGTTTATAAGTGTAACATTTGTATGGAAGAGTCCGCCTCCCATTTCGTTGTAGCCATAACTTATTTCAAAGTCTGTTTTTCCTTCACCTTCACTGGTTCTGTATATGATTTCGGAGGGTGAAATTATACCGAGACCAGTGGGAGGTGAATCATCTACCACCGCCTCGGTAACACCGGTAAAATTGCTATATTCAATTTGTAATTTGTCGGCCTCCTCTACAAGCAATCTGGATGGCTCGCCGGGCTCATCGCCCGTGTCACCTATAAGAACGGTAAGATTTAGATCTTCGTCTTCGGGTGGGTGATACTTATCGATATATTCTTCTTCAATGTTTCCTACAAACCTACCGGTGTCGGTCCCTGTTTCCGCGAGTTGTATATGCTCCGAATCGTCTCCTTCGGTTGATTTAATGTACAGTTCTTCGTCGAAGTGGCTGCTGGGTATCTGATTAACTTTACTCGAATCTCTGCTTTTAGGAGGGTCGTATATTATGACTTTTACACGATCTCCCTCGCTGTATACTTCAGGAAATCTCTTCTCAAATCTCATATTGAATATATGTAGTATTCCATCCAAATCCGTGCCTTCCGTCGTTATGCTGTCCATATTCCCTGCCTTGTCGTAAGAAATAATCTCTATATCATAGAAGGTATCGTGCTTCATACCACCCTCATGTGTCGTTTCATTGGGGTTATCGAGTTCCAGGGTAACAACCTTCTGCTCATTGTCTCCTCCATAGTCTGTATCATCAAAGAAGTATGTCTTGTTGTTTCCTTCGCCATCGTACAGTGTTATTGTAGTATTATGGGGCATACCGGGTAGATCGCCGGCCGTTTCGTTGTAGCTGTATGAAACCATCAACTCCTCGTCACCCATCCTCTGGACCCCGTACTGGGGATAGTCCAAGGTTAAATTTTCAGGTGGCTCCGTATCAACTGTAAACCACCATGCTGTACTTCCAGTGTGACCAACCGTATCACTGGCCGTCACCTCCACCAGAACTACCTCATTGCTGAACTCTATGTTTCCGTCCTCGGATGGATCTATTTCCAGGGTATCATCACTCCACTCAATGGCATTATGTGTCGTATTCCCATCGGCAATATATTCTTCTTCACTTCCTGTGCCTCCCATGCCTGTCAGAGAAACCAGTATACTGCTCTCATCCACTGAAGAAACATTATCGAATATATCCACGGTGATTAGTTGATTTTCATCGTTCGTGTATGCCTCGGAGACTGGAAAATGATCTTCGAAATACGGCGGGGCACCATCCGCATGGATTGTGAAAGTTTCGGTATTGTGTAAATTCCCATCCGATTCAGCATAGACCTCGAAATCTATTTCATCTCCGTCCTGGGGGTTTTCGTCGATGCCGTAATACTCCCTCCAGTCATCACCTGTGTCCAGATAATGAATGCCTCCACCGTCTCCGTTCCTTGGATGTATATCATCGTACTCAAAGTTGTGTATATTGTCTCGGTAGCTTACCTCTATTTGAATCGAGCCCGGGTTTATACCTTCCTCCTCCATGGGATTATATATAGTAAAGTTGTACTCCTTCTCCTCGACTTCATCAACTCTAAAGATATCACCATCTATGAAGTCCGTGTCCTCAATAACAGGTATATTGTCCTCGTCATAGTCTTCAACTTCAAAGTCGTCTGATTCCTCGGCCCCATCGATCTGGACGTAAAAGTAGTACAATCCTTCATCATTTATGGGATCTGCCTCGTACTGGGCATGTCCTTCTGTGAAGAACAAGTCTTCCTCCGGGTTACTGTATTCCTCGGTTCCATTCGAGTCCTCTATAGTGATATTTACAGTGTAGTAACCTCCCAGATCATTTTCATATTCATCCACAGCATTTAAAATATCGACCCAGGGACTGTTTCCTGGTACTATGTTGTTGACCTGAACATCAAAACTATGTGCATCAGAGGAATAAACTCCAAAGGAATCTTCTTGAGAAATTCCGTCTATTTCAACTTCGGCTACATATTCATCCGATATGTTTAAGGACTCACCGGTCTCATACTGAGCCTCACCTCCCGTAAAGTCCAGGTCCGTCTGGTTGGTGTAAACTAAATCACTGCTCGAATTTTCTATGGTGATATCTGCAGCATGCTCGCCTTCAAGGTCATTTCCATCTTCATCCTCTGCCCCAGTAACCTCGATAAGAGCTTCTTGTCCGGCCTCTACATCTCCAACCAAAACATCAAAACTTACCCAACCATCGGCCAGATACTCAACCGCACTGTAGGTGTCTATCCTCGTATAGTTTCTATGGTTGTCCTCCACCCGTCTACCTGTCTGATTAAGTACGTCCTCGATATACGAGACGTTTTCCTGTCTGTCCTCGGAACTCAGGTACTGGTTCATTATCGCCACGACACCGGATACATGTGGAGCTGCCATGGATGTACCGCTCATATATCCATAATTGTCATTTAGGTAGGTCGAGTTTATGGAACTACCAGGGGCAACTAGCATGTCTTTGTCCCACCTGTTCCAGTCGGTCACTACCTCGTCATTCTTGTCGGTTCCACCGACCCTCGTCGCGTTTTCTATACAGGCAGGTACACCGACCTCTGTGAAGCTTCCACTGTTGCCCGTCGAAATAGAAACGGAGATGTTTTTGGACACGGCCTCGTTTATCGAGTCTCTGAAGCCCGGCCACCCATCGTCGCAGTAGGTGTCGTTCAGTATTTCGTTTTCCTCTCCATCCACAATTCCAAGACTCATACTTATTATGGATATATTAAGGTCCTCGAAATTGTTTACGCACCAATCTATTCCATCGATTATATCTGACTCCATGCCGCCATCCATTACATTTACTGCTGCAATTTTTGCATCAGGTGCCACGCCCTGAAGTTCTCCGCCGGATGCTGTTATACCGGCCACATGGGTCCCGTGACCATCGTAGTCCATGCAGTCTTCACACTCTTCTTCGTCGCTGAGGGATTCTTGCTCTGTATATGTATTGTATCCAGCTATCACCTTCTCGCCCCACTCTCCACCCAGGTCGGGGTGGCTGTAGTCAACGCCGGTATCTATTACACAAACGGTCTGGTCCTTTCCTTTCATATCGGTCCCATCTACTTGTAGGTCCCATACAGAAGTTGCATTTACTATCTCCGTGGAATCTTCCAGATGAGTAATTACAGGGTGGTCATAAGACACTTTCTTCACATTTTCTTGACCTTCAAGTCTTTCGAGGTCATCTTCGTTAACTGTAGCAGAAAATCCTTTGAAGGAGGAAAAGGTGTGTCTCACACTCTCCTGATCTATAATGTCAACAGTATGGGCTACCGCTTCGGGGGTGGCTTCATCATCCATCCGAACTATCACACCTACGGTTTCGGATTCCTCTAGAGCCAGAAAAACATCGTCACTAACCCTGGCTTTTGCTTCTTCAGAAAGTTCTCGATACCCATCCATCGCGGATGGACCTGTGCTATCTACCTCATCTTCTTGGGGAGAAGACGCGACAACAGAAGAGATACCGAAAGATAGAAGGAAAAAAAGAACAAAGATCACAAGGACTCTGTTTCCAAACATTTTCTCAGCACTATCAACAAAGCTCATTTTCTTCTCCCCAAAAAACCTTTGCTATCTAACTATTTCTGAACTCTATTTATATATCTTATGGTATTTAGATATTCATACCTCAAGACATGTTCTAGGCGGTTTTCAAACGATTTCACAGCTCCATTTTCTCTAGAACTTCGCCCAGCTTCTCTATCTCCCTCTGGTAGTCTCCCAACCTTCCTTCCTCGAGGTATTTCTGCGCATTCTCATAGTGTTCTCTGGCCTGTTCCAGAAGCTCCATGTCCACCATGGGATCTTCGGGCAGCTCTTCAGGATCCTCTGGAATCTCGTCTGGAATATCTATACCATCAAACTCGCCGAATATATCAAGGAGAGCCTGCTCAAGCGTCGGTTGCATGCTTATCTCGTCCTCGTAGGCAACTATAACCCGTCTGAGTTCAGGTATGGCTTCCTCGTAACCTTCCAAAAAGATGGGTTCTACATATAGCACGGAATCCTCGATCGGAATTACAAGAAGATTGCCTCTTATAACCTCGCTTCCTCTCTGATCCCATAGGGTCAGGCGCTCGGAGATCTCCGCGTCCTGGTCTATCCTCGACTCTATCTGGCTCGGGCCATAGATCAGTTCCTCCTTTGAAAACCTGTAGAGTATGGTTTCACCGTAGTTTGGTCCATCGCTCTTGGCTCCTAACCATGCAACCATGTTGGGTCTGTCCTCCGGCGTAAACGGAAGCATCAGTGTGAACTGCGTCTCATTTTTTTCCGGAAGTTCAAGTGTCACGTAGTACGGTTCCATCTCCTGCATTCTTCCTCTGTAACTCTCCCTTGGAACCTCCCACTGATCCTCGCGGTTATAGAAGACACGCGGATTTGTCATGTGGTAGGTAGTAAGTATATTGGCCTGTACTGTGAACAGATCCTGTGGATACCTTATGTGCTCCCTGATATTTTCATCCATATCGTCCCTTTGCCCGAACAGATCAGGGAATATCTTGCTGTACGTCTTTACCAGCGGATCGTCCTCCATTATATAGTAGCTCACATCTCCGTTGTAGGAATCTATCGTCGCCTTGACGGAGTTCCGTATATAGTTTATTCTTCCGTGGGGCTCGGAGTACGGATGCATGTCGAAAGTCGTATAGGCGTCGTATATCCAGAAAATTCTACCATCGTGGACAACGGGATACGGATCACGGTCGTACTGGAGAAAAGGTGCGATCTCTCTCACCCTTTCGTGTATGTTCCTTCTTATAATCATCTTGGACTGTGGCTCTATTGCATCGGAGACAAGGAGACGTAAATCGCCGAATCTTATAGCAAGTGCAAGCCTGTCAAAAAAGCCCATCTCTATCCCTGCGCTACCATCATATACGGTGAAAATGTTCTCGTCGCCTGCGGGATAATTGAACTCTTCCATGGCTGTATCCACAACCACAAAATTATCAGTACCTTCACCAAAGTATATATCCGGATTTTCTATTTCTATGGACTCGGGTGAAGGCGCTTCCTCCGTAACTCTGGTGGGTATATCTCTGAGCCAGAACTGTGGCTGGCCGCCTTCCCTGACCTCCCTGACAGGTGACATGACAGCTCCCGTTCCATGGGTGTAGACAAGGTGCCTGTTAACCCATGTCTGGGCACGTTCGGGTAGGCGGTCTACGTCCATCTCCCTGACCGAAAGCATCACCTGTCTTTTGTCGTCGTTGAACCTGTACCTGTCGACGTCAACGTCCTTGAACTCGTAGTAAGTCCTCAGTTCCTGCACACTGGAGTAGGTATCTTTGAGAACGCGATAGTCCCACAGCCTAAGGTTGTCTATGGTTCGGCTTCTTTTCTCGAGATCCTCTGCGGTGAGGTTGTAAGAAGGTACAAAGTCAATCTCTTCCATGTCTTCTATTCCATAGGCTTGCCTCGTATGATCTATATTCCTCTCCAGATACTCTCTCTCCAGATTAAATTCATTTGGCTCGACGTAGTAGGACTGTACCAAGGCGGATCCAACGCCACCAAAAATCAAAAGAGCTACCAAAGCGACTACGCCGTAAATTGGGTATTTTGGTTTGCTCAGCTTCGTATTTGCCAGAAGAAGAAGACCGATAACTCCGCATATAATCGAAGACAGAGTTACTATCGGAAGAAGGACGTTTATATCCATGTATCCGGCGCCAAACACAGCTCCGATATCGGAGAAAAGTACAGAATACCTTGCGAGATAGACCCTGATTCCCAGCAAAAGGAAAAAAACACCACCAAGTGGATAAAGGTGTCTCTTGGCCCCCTGCAAAACATCGGAGTAGTCCTCTTCGGCCTCCATCTTCTTCTGTATCGTCAGATAGTAAAAGGCGGACACCACCACAGAAGTAACCAGTACCAGTGCTAGAAAGTAGCCAACTGTTAGATTCCAGAACGGAAGTCGGAAAAAGTAAAAGGATATATCGTTCCCGAAGACAGCTTCTGTGTACCCGAAGGACGTAGAGTTAAAGAACTTCAAGACCGTCATATAGGTCGTCGAGCAAACGAAGGCGGCGACGATACCTACAAGAACGGAAGCAGCGCCAAAAACTTCAAATCCCTTCAACCTGGCCTTGAGTCGGAGCTCCTCGATGTCTATGTTCTTGCCCGCGGCCTTAAGATTTAGCCATATAAAGACAGAAGTAAAGACAAGGCTCCCGGCTGCAAGAGCAACCCTGGTTGTTAGAACTGTCGTGAAAACGGACAGGTACCCCAGGGACTCGAACCACAGATAGTCAACCCATAGCACTGCAGCCTGTGGAATTAAGAATAAAAGTACAAGGAGCGTCAAAAACAGAACTCTAAGTTTCATCGTCTTTAATTCTTAACATTTCGGATATATAAGGCTCAAAAAACGGGATATCGGATGATAACAAACCAGCAGACTAGTATCCATCAACGCCTTCGTCCACGTTCATTTCTTCTTCGATTACTGCCTGTGCTGCGGCAATCCTTGCTACAGGAACTCTGTAAGGCGAGCAGCTCACGTAGTCCAGTCCAGCTCGGTAGCAGAACTTTACGGAAGACGGCTCTCCACCGTGCTCCCCGCATATACCCACAGACAGGTTCTCCTTGGTCTCCCGCCCCCTCTCAGTAGCCATCTCGACGAACTGTCCGATCCCATCCTGGTCCAGTACCTGGAAGGGGTCGTTGTCAAAAATTCCTACGTCGATGTAGTTTGGTATAAAGGTTCCCGAATCGTCTCTGCTGAACCCAAGGCCCATCTGTGTAAGATCGTTTGTCCCGAAAGAAAAGAAATCGGCCTCTCTGGCTATCTCGTCGGCGGTAACGACTGCCCTCGGGATCTCTATCATGGTACCTACTTCGTAGTCGATTCTCTCCTTGCTTTCAAAGACGTCCTGGTCGACTTCCTCGACTACCTTCTCTTTTACATTCTCCAGTTCCTTTACAGTTCCTATAAGAGGAACCATTATCTTAGGTTCGACCTCATGACCCTCTTCGCTCACCTCCGATGCTGCTTCGAGGATCGCCCTGGTCTGCATCCTGTATATTTCGGGGAAGGTTATCCCGAGACGGCAACCTCTATGACCCAGCATGGGATTCTCCTCCTCGAGCCTCTCAACCTTCGCCTCTATTTCCTTCCTGTCTACATCCAGTTTCTCTGCAAGCTCTATCTGCCTTTCGTCCTCCGTGGGAGCAAATTCATGTAGAGGCGGATCAAGGAGACGGATTATCATCGGGCGTCCTCCTATGGCTTTAAACAGTTCCTTGAAATCCTTCTTCTGCATAGGCATCAGTTTGTCGAGGGCTCTGTTTCTCTCTTCTTCACTCTCAGAGATTATCAGTTCCTGCATGGCTTCCAGCCTTTCTGGCTCGAAAAACATATGCTCGGTCCTGCAGAGACCTATACCCTCCGCGCCAAACTCAACGGCCTTCTCCGTATCTTCCGGTGTGTCGGCATTTGCTCTGACACCCATCTTCCTTATACCATCAGCCCACTCCAAGAGCTTTTGGAACTCATCTGTAAACTCCGGTTCTATGAGAGGAGCCTCTCCAAGAATAACGTCACCGGTAGTACCGTCTATTGTTATTATATCATCCTTTTCTATCCTCTTTCCGTTGACCTCAAAATATTCCTCCTCCGGATTTATCTCTATTTCTTCGGCACCTGCGACACAGGGTTTTCCCATTCCCCTTGCAACGACGGCTGCATGGCTTGTCATTCCACCTCTGCTTGTGAGGACTCCCTCAGAAGCCGCTAAACCGTGGATATCCTCCGGCGTAGTCTCCGGTCTTACGAGAACTATATCTTCACCGTCTTCACCTCTTCTTTCGGCCTCGTCCGTGTCGAAGACAACGCTACCTGAAGCCGCGCCTGGCGATGCGTTTATACCCTGTGTCAGATTATCGAGATCCGCCTCCGGATCTATCCTCTTGTGCAGTATCTTTTCCACCTGTTCGCCATCGACCCGCAACAAAGCCACTTCCTTGCTTATTATTTCCTCCTCATGCATATCATGGGCTATCTTGACGGCGGCATTTGGTGTCCTTTTGCCTGTTCTCGTCTGCAGGATATAGAGTTCTCCGTCCTCCACTGTAAACTCGAGGTCCTGCATATCTTTGTATTTATCTTCTAAAATCCCACACACCTCCTCCAGCTCCTCGTATATGTCCGGCCAGATATCCTTCAGGTCGGAGATTTGCAGGGGTGTTCTTATACCTGCGACCACGTCCTCTCCCTGTGCATTCCTGAGAAACTCACCGTAGATTTTGTTCTCTCCTGTAGATGGATCCCGGGTAAATGCAACTCCGCTCCCGGACTGCTTACCTGTATTTCCGTATACCATTGCCTGTACGTTTACAGCGGTTCCCATATCGTGAGGTAGATCGTTCAGATTCCTGTAACGGATGGCTCTCTCGTTGTCCCAGGAAGAAAAAACTGCCTTGGTAGCCTCCACCAGCTGCTTCCATGGATCGGAGGGTATATCATTTACAAGCTCCTTGTACTTTTCCGTAACCTCCTTCATTCCATCTGCATCAAGATCCACGTCTTTGTCCGCTCCCCTTCTCTCCTTCACTTCGTCCATCTTCTCCTCGAACCTTCTGTGTGGTATGCCCCTCACAACCTCGCCGAACATGTTTATGAAACGTCTGTAGCTGTCGTAGGCGAACCTCTCGTCCGTCTTTTCCTTCAAACCCTGTAGCGTTTCCTCGTTGAGCCCCAGATTTAAAACGGTGTCCATCATACCGGGCATAGAGACGGCAGCACCTGAACGGACAGAAACTAGCAGCGGGTCCTTGGGATCACCAAACTCCTGCCCCATCTCCCTCTCCAGTTCCTTCATCTTCTCCTTCATTTGCTCCTCCATCTTCCTGGTTAGCTTTCCTTCGTCCAGATATTTCAGACAGGCCTCTGTTGTCACCGTGTAACCCGGAGGTACATTCAGACCTATGTTTGTCATTTCAGCAAGATTGGAGCCTTTTCCACCCAGAAGATTTTTCATGTCTGCGCTGCCTTCCTTGAAAGAGTATACATATTTGGTCATGGATACCAGCGTTGGTAATATTGTTAGGGTTATTTAAAGTTTTTTGATGAACTGAAGCCATGGTAGAGAAGTGGTGGGCCGGCCGAGATTTGAACTCGGGTCTGAGGCTCCCAAAGCCCCAATGCTAGTCCAATGTAGGAAGCTAGGTTCCTACAAAATGATAAGGAACCTTTTCTTCTGGCTACACCACCGGCCCATGACATAGTAACTTGTGGGGAATGATTTATTAGGTTTAAGTCAAGTTACGAACTCATTTAAAGTTCAAAAAACAATTGTTGCGTGGTTTGCATGGCAAAAATTTCAGTGATATCGGACTTGCACCTGGGATTTGGTAAGGGAACCGAGAGAGAGGAGGATCCGTTTGTGGCGGCAGAGAGGACCATAGAAAAGATAAAGGAACTTGATTCCGACGTAGTTCTTCTGGCAGGAGACATCTTTGACACCAGACTTCCGAGACCGGAGCACTGGTCTAGATTCATGAAGATGCTCTCGCTACTGAAAGATGGGAAAAGGGCAAAAATAACAAAGCTGGAGGGCAGGGAAGATATTCCAGAGGAAGCCCTGCGAGGAATCCCCTTGGTTGCGATACACGGAACACATGAAAGAAGGGGGAAAGGCATGAAGAACTCTATAAAGGCCCTTGAAGATGCCGGGTTCTTGATACACCTTCACTGTAGTTCACTGGAGCTGGACATAGAAGGAGAAAGGTTGGGAATACATGGAATGAGCGGCGTACCAGAAAAATATTCAAAGAGTGTACTGAAAAAGTGGGATCCGGAACCATTTGAAGATGCTTACAATATATTTATGCTTCATCAGGATTTGGAACAATATATATACAATCCCGTGAGTCCGCCTGAGTTAGGACTAGAAGATATGCCGGATAACTTTGACCTCTACGTGTCCGGACATATACACTGGAAAGAAAAGACGGAGGTCAAGGATAAACCGTTCATAATACCAGGTAGCCTTGTTCCCACGCAGCTAAAGAAAAAGGAGGCCGAGAGCTCGAAGGGCTTCTACGTTATCGATACCGAAGACCAGAGCCTGGATTTTGTAGAAGTAGAACCTCCCCGTGGATTCTTTTACGAGGAAGTTGAGGTGAACGGGGAGGACCTCAGAAAAATAGAAAGGATGGTTGAAGAAAAACTCGAGGATATTGTGGTCAAGGAAAACGAGGAAAGATCCCTTGTGAGGATAAAGGTAAAGGGCAAGCTTCCAAAGGGCATAAACTCTAGCGATCTCGACCTCAGCGATCTCAAGGAGAAGTACAATGACGCAGCCATACTCAGTATTTCAGAAAACCTGGAGGAAGAAGGGATGGAAGAAAAGGTTCAGACATTAAGAGATCTCAGAGAGGAAAAGCTCTCTGTAGACGAGATGGGGATGAAAATGCTCAGAGAAAGGGTAAAGGAGGCCGGAGCAAATATGGAACCGGATGAAGTCTTTGAAAGTCTGGTAAACGGCGATATAGAAGATGCCCTGGAGACTATGAAGGAGGGAATGGAAAGAGAAGTGGAGGGAGAAGAGGAAGCGGATGGAAAATCAGATGGAAAGACCCCAGAAACCGATAGCAGTACCAGTGGTGAGTGGTGGAAAAAGTAAACTAAAGATTTAAATTCTTCCAGAAAGCTTTGTATGTGAAAAGACGGTATTAAATTGTAAATAAAGAGGTGAAAATATTAGAAAAACTTCTTTCGAAGATCAGAGGGTAGCAGTATTTGTGGATATACAGAACATGTATTACTCTGCTAAGAACCTTTATGACAGCAAGGTGGATTATTCATCACTTATAGACGTGGCAAGGGACAACAGGAAGCTTATCAGGGCCATTTCTTATGTGATTAAAGCAGAGACTCCGGACGAGGAGAACTTTTTCGAAGCGCTAAGTGAGATAGGATTCCAGGTAAAGAAAAAGGACCTTAAAGAGTTTCGCGGTGGAGCAAAGAAAGGAGACTGGGACATGGGGATAGCTATAGACGCTATAAAGATGTCAGAGAAGATAGACGTAGCTGTGCTTGTCACCGGAGATGGTGATTTCCGTTCCTTAGTCGAACATCTGAAGTCCGAAGGAATCCAGGTTGAAGTGATGTCGTTCGGAAAATCGACGTCCAGTGAACTGGTAGAGGCCTGTGACGTGTTTCTGAATATGGACAAGAAAAAAGATCTGTATCTGATGGACTGAAATCCTGAGAAAAGATGATAAGGGGGCTGAAGCTTGAGAATTGGAAGAGTCACCTAGAGTCAGAGCTGGACTTCGACAAAGGTACAAATGTACTTGTTGGCGTTATGGGTTCAGGCAAGAGTTCGGTTCTTTCCGCAATATCTTTTGCGCTTTTCGGAACCTTTCCCGCCCATAGATCCAGAGAGGTTAAGCTGGATGATGTCATCATGAGGAGGCCTCAGAAAAAGGAAGAGGCAAAGGTTGAGTTGGAGTTTGAGATAGACGGCGATGTTTTCACGGTGATGAGGAAGGTGGAGAGAGGTAAAGGAACTACAGAGGCAAGTATAAGAAAGGGCGGTGAACTTCTGGATACGGGAGCTTCAAGAACCACGGAGCTTGTGGAAAAGCAACTTAAAGTGGACTACAACCTGTTTTCTCGTGCGGTATACTCCGAGCAGGACGGTCTTGATAATTTCCTGGAGATACGGCGAGGCGAAAGGATGAAAAAGATAGACGACCTCCTGCAGATAGACAGGTTCGAAAAATGCAGAAGCAACGTAACAACCCTGGTAAACCGGTTGACGGATAGAATCAGCTCGAAAAAGAAGACGATAGAAGAGATGGAAGAGCAGGAAAATTTTGACAGGATAGAGGAAATAGAGGATGAGATCAAAAACATGGAGGATGATTTGGAGGAGCTCAAGAAAAGACTAGAAGAAATAAAAGAAGAACATGATGAGACAAAGAAAGAAATACAAAGTCTCAGAAAAGGTATCAAAGAAATAGAAAAATTTGAAAACAAAAAAAGCAACCTCGAAGGTATAATTTCTAACTTGAAGGAGGACGTAGAGTCCTTAAAGGACAAAACAGAACATTCAAAGGACAGGGTTAAGAAAAAACTGGAAAATAAGAAGGAAAGGCTGGAAAAGCTCGAAGGAGACAGAGAGGAAATTAAAGAAAGTCTTGAAGAGTTGAAGAGCAAACAGAAAGAGAAAAAGATAAAGATAAGTGATCTCCAACAAAGGATACAGAAGATCAAGGGTGTTGAAGGGAAGTGTCCGGTCTGTGATAGAGACCTGGACGAGGAACACAGGGAAGAGCTCATCGATGAAAGAAGGAAAAAGATAAACAAACTTGCAGAGGACAAAGAAGCGGTTGAGGAGAAGATAGAGAATAAGGAGGGAGAGAAGGAAGAACTGAAGAAGAGGATAGAAAAGTTAAAGGACGAGGAAAGAGAGCTTGAGAAAAGTCTGGACTCCGCAGAAGAACTCGAAAAGAAAAAAGACAAACTCGAGGGCAAAAAAGAGGAACTTAAAGGTATCAAGAAGGGGCTCGAAGAAAAACGCGAGGAATTCGACAGGGAAAGGATGGAAAACAAGCAAGAAATGCTCAACAAGCTCTCCGGAAACAAGAAAGAAACAGAGGAAAAAATTAGGAATAAGAAGAGGAGGCTGGAGGAAAGGAAAGAGGAAAAGGGGAGGCTGGAGGAAAGGAAAGAAAGATTTGAAAAATATAAGGACGAAATAGAGCAATCAGAGAGGTTGAAAGAAGATCTGAAAAAGTTCAGGGGTGCTCTGAAATCCACACAGGAACAGCTGAGGACAAGATTTATAGATGCTGTGAACAGCACTCTTTCCAAAGTATGGTCCAACCTGTACCCGTACGACGACTTTTCTGATCTCAGATTTACTATAAGTGAGGGGGACTATGAACTGCAGTTCAAAAACAAGGGCACCTGGCAACCTGTAGAAGGCATAGCCTCGGGCGGTGAAAGGACATCGGCATGTCTTGCTCTTCGGATAGCCTTCGCCCTGGTGCTGGCCCCAAATCTGAGATGGCTGGTACTTGACGAGCCAACACATAATCTAGACCGTCAGGCTGTCAAGGAACTTTCCGAGCTTCTCAGAACTAGGATATCAGAGTTCGTGGACCAGGTCTTCCTGATAACACACGACGAGGTAATGGAAAACGCGGCCAGTGCAAAGCTATACAAGCTGGAAAGGGACAAGCATAGAGACGGTCCTACAGAAGTGGAAGAGATAACCTGATCACATAAATGACTCTGCGTCTTCATCCCTCTGTTCTTCTTCCTCTGCGTACTTCTTTGCGGCCTCTTCCAAAGGCATACCTCTCTCGCTCTCTATACTTTTCCTCTCCCTTATCTGCGCGAAGAGTGGGTAGTTCACGGCCTCTCCCACTATAAAGGCCTCGCCGACACGTAAGGAAGATATAATGTCCAGGACGTCTCTGGTCAGGCCCTCACTGCTCTTGCCTATGTGGTCCTGATCGTATGGATTTGTAATTCTCATTATTATGTTGGTGTTGCACTGAGAAAGTGCGGTCGTGTCCAGTTTTATAGGGCGCTGCGAGACCAAGCAGAGGGACGAATGGAACTTTCTGCCTTCCCTGGCTATCCTCTGGATTATTGGTCTGGAAAGAGCGTTATGTCTCTTTTTTCCTTCCGGTGCAAAGTTGTGTGCCTCCTCCAGGACGAAGAGGAACGGCGGCACATCACCGTTTTGTCTCTTAAAAAACAGTTTCCTTCCAAGATAGGTAACCAACATCTGCCTCGTCTCCAAGGAAGTGAAGTCGGAGACGTCTATTATGGCTGCTTCACCTGGATTTACTAGGTCCTCCACAGGTGGGTTGTCTGCAACTCCGAAAAGACCGGTTCTCTCAAGCTGCGATATTTCGGAGAGCAGTACCTCCTTCGTAGATGCCTTTATAGATTCGTCCTTTGCCACTGTATCAGCTATATCAGATAGGCTGTAGGCTTCATCGGACTTGTCCTTCCTTATCTCTCTGAGAACTCTGCTTATCTCCCTCCTCTGGGCACCGGATAGATTTGGCTTGAGGTGAAAGAAGAGTGACGGTGTCAGGTTGGAGGCACCTATTTTGAGATCACGGCCTCTTATGACCCTGACCCTGTCCCTGTAGTCCTCGTCGTCCCCGAAACCTATGTACTCACCGTGAGTGTCAACGACCACTGTACCTACCTGTCCTACCTCTTCATCCCTGTCCAGGAGTTCTTCGATCATCACGGAGGTTAAGTAAGAATTATGCACTACAGCACCGTTGGCTATAAAGTTATGCGATCCCTGCAAAACTAGGTCGTAAACATATTCATAATCAGGTTCGATCTCCTCTACCTCCCTAATTCTGTCCCAATAGATCTCCGACTCCATGACGTTTCTCAATGACCCTATCTTCTCTTGGACACCTTCTAAATCTACATCCTCAAGGAATTCTTCGAGGGCTTCCAAGGTCCTTCTGATGTTAGTGTAAGTTACCGCCCTTCCCCGGAACAAGCTGGCAGCACAGCCCCCATACAGACCGGAAACACTATCAAGTTCCTCAAAGGGCACGTCGGCAGCTTCTATTGCACATTCAAGTTCCTCTAATATATCGCCTTTTTTGGCCGGACTTTCGAAGCCAGAATCCAGAACTGATAATACCTCAAAAATATTATCAGTCGGATCTGTCCTCCTTTGAAGAGTCCTTGCTACGGTAGAGGAAGAAACGTTACAATGTGAGGATACGTCTTTGTAATCCAAATCCTCGGCTAAGAATTCCTTCTCTGCCCTTTGAAGGGCCTCTTTCTTGGATATAGAAGGCGCTAAATCCTCTAATTCCTTTAGGTCTTGCTTCAATGATCTGATTTCATCTACCCTCTTCTCAAGCCCTTCCAAAATCTTTTCAACGGATCTCCTTCCAGGACGGTCTTTCTTATGAATATAATTAGATATATTTCCTGTTCCAAGGGATGAGAGCTCTCCAAGTCTAGAAAAGCTTAAGTTTAGCTCACCAACTAATTCAGAAAGAACTGAAGGAAACGGCACAAGCCCCTTGTTTGGATTTGACTTCTTACCTAAGTGCTTCTCAAGATTCTCCTTCTTATAATCTATACTGAAACCTATTTCCTTAAATCTCATAAGGTTTTCTGATCCACGGAAAATAATCCTGTAATATTCATTAAGACCGGAATCGGTCTTGGCTTTCTTTTTTCTTACCTTGGGCACAATTCCAAATCTGAGCAGTAAAGCGTTTAATCTCTGCAGAGTTTCCTCATTTGAAATCAGGTACTCTATCTCAGGTTTTTCTTTGCTGCAGTAGCCATCACAGTCAAATAGCACTCTCAAGTACTTCGAAACAACGTTTTTTGGGCTTCTGAGGATTACCTCGGGTATCATCTTATCCCTGGAGCTGCTCTTAAGGCCAAACACCTTACCAAGCACCATAGCAAGTGTCTTCCAGAAAACTCTGTATTCGTTTTCACTAATTTTAACGGGGCTTTTGCCTATGCTCTCACATAATTCTACAAATTCCCTTCTAATCTCTTGGTCGTTGTTGGTAAAGGTAAGGTATTTGTAGCTATTGTGCCCCTCTGCAAACAGGCAGGCTAAGAATTTAGCAAACGTGCCGTCTACTTCAATTCTGTTCCGTATGGGATCTGAAAATTTGTGAGCAATCTCTTCTACCTCCTCGAAGAGGTCTTTATCGTACATCCGATTGATTTTATCTAGATGGCAGAGTGGGATTTTACCTCTCTTTCTCCAGTACTGGAAGGTGTTGTAATGAACATCCAACTTTTCAGAAATTTTCTTCCAGGTCCATCGTTTTTCTTCCTTGAACTTCTGAATGGATTCTCCCATATTCAGAGCATAAATGTCTCTCTCATCTCGTAACCTCTCAGCAAGATTCACTTCCTGTAGAGTTCCATCTACATTTACATTTGAAGGCAGGGCCATGAAGTCGCCTTCTTCAAACTCTTGGGATTCCTTCCAAAGAGGACCGTTAGACCACGATAGTAAAGGGTGTTCAGGAGTAACTTCAAGCTCTCTGCCAAAGTCTGTCTTTATCCTCAACATCTTCTCAGGTACTGGCCTTCTTGTGATATACCTTGAGTTGCTTTTCTTCACCTCGTAATCTCTGTTCACACTGAAAAAATCTTCATCAAGCTCGCAGTATTCAACCCCGTCCTCCTCCATAACCTCATTTTTTTGGAAGCTCTCCTCAGCCAGTTCGGATATCTTCTTCACAGAACCATCCTCAAGTAAAATCTCGGAGCCAGGTGACAGGCATTTTCCTGCACCACTCAGAGCAAGTATCGCCAGGTGTTTCTGCAGGAGCTTGGTCATGGAAAGTTTGACGGGAACTTCGTGGTGACCAACACTACCTATATGTAAACCGTTCTCCTCGTCCATGCCGAGGAAGTCGGTCAGTATACTCTCGTCTATTATACTTATCTCCGTACCTGGAGAAGGCGGAAACGTGGCTCTCTTTATCCGTCCGTCGCTGTAGACGCCCAGGGGTTTGGCCTCGCCTACCAGGTACTCCCACCTCTCCGCCGGGAAAATTTCCGTGAGTTTTTTACCCTTCCTCTCGTACTCGCGGACGGACTCTGCTCTGTCGAAGTACCGATTTGTCTTGTATATATCCGAGACGCGGGCTATGAGCTTACCCTCCTCCGAACCCAGCATCACGAACTGGTTCTGGCGCACCGGAATCTCGCCGGAGTCCTCGTCTATGACGAAGCTGAACTGTGACGCAGAGGGCCCATCGGGCGTCGATATCACTGTTCCTATCTGATCTGTCATGATAATCCTCCGATAACATACTACTAAGTTTTCTCATTTACAAATGCTTTGGTTCCTCCATTAGACGAAGATTAATAATTTGTAGTTTAAGTTAAGGGTGGTTGTGGTGTAAGAGTTTTCCTTTCCATGAATTGGTCTAGGTCTTCGGAAAAGTTATGGTAAGATGCAATACGTAAACCCAAAAGAGATAGTCACTGCAATTACTTCTACTCTATCACTAATTCGACCGGTCCTTCTGCTGGATAATTAAACTCCTTTTCTACACAGTCTTTCTCTTCTTCATCTAGTTTGCCAAATATTTTATCTTCACTCGTTCTTGATGGCTCATAATCACCAACTCTTGTGTAATCTGTAGAGTAAGAAAGGTTTATCCTGTACTTTCCTGAAGGCAAGTTCTTTTCAAAACTACACTGTTTAGGATCTTGAAAGAAAGGTGAAAAGGGTTCTATGTACTGCTTTCCTGTCCAGCTGTAAGCTATTCTTTTTCCAGATGAAGTCTCCGTTAAGCTCGGAATTGGCTCATCATAGACTGGGCAAGTCGTGTCATGCGGGTTCCTACCATCGCATATACATTTCGGAAAGAAAGAATAATTTCCGCTCTGGTCAATTGTATTCCAGTCACCGCCCTCGAACTTCTGTATCGTAAACGTTCTCAAATCGTTTAGATATACAGCTTCGTTGAGTTGGTTCTGAACAACGATGTCTTCACCTCCGTAACCTGAAAACGCTGCAGCGTCGCTTGATATTCCGTAGAGCAAAGTTCCAGATAGTAATACAACAACCACAAATATGAAAACTTGTAGGAACTTTTTGTGTTTCCCAGTTCTCCATTTCATATATACAACGTACAGTGGAATTATGAGTAAGAAAGCTGGAACGAAAAAATAGCTCCCAAGCCATAGAATTTCATAGCCGCTTGACGTATAATTCAGAAGAAGGTAGATAAGAGGTAGGAATAAATCCAGGAGAGAAAGTCGAATAGGATGTTTGTCTGTGTACTCTTTGTAGAAGTAAACGGTCGTAAGAAAACCGTATACTCCCAAGATCAGGGCTATCACTGTCACTACTAGTTTAACAATTGGATTGAAAACCAGAGGTACGGACAATAGAAACCATAGGAAAATAGGAAGAAAACCAAAGAGCCCGACCAGACCGCCTAAGATAACACTAATCCAATTATGATACTTTAAAATCGATTCTACATTCATCAAGTATTTGTTTCCTTGCAATTCTTATAAAGTTGAATAGGGGCGGTTAAATATCAGTGAAGTAATGCGGTGAGACGTAGTGCCTAAAAACCGTCTTAATAGATACCTTCCGGAGTGAAATTGATGGCGCCCGGAGCAGACTAGGATATTGAAGTTCGTAACGAGTGAATGCCAAATGGTTTTGGTTCAGTGCTGGGGCCAGACTTTATCTGTCGGTAAAAGTATAGAGGTTGTAATTAATCTTGATTAAGGATCGTTCATGGTTGCTCCTATTTCCATTATTTTCCATTTTCCTTCTACTTCTATTAGTCTGAAGGTTTGTGTAATTGTTTCTCCTTGTCCTTCTATTGCACGGGTAATTCTTGCTTCTAGTATGATTTCTTCTTCGTTATCTTCTTTATCTATCATATTCATATTCACTAAACTCGCTTCTTCAAACTCTTCTTTCTCTGAATCACCCATCTCTTCGACATCTTTCTGTGCTTCCCCTGTCGTGTGTTTTTTTGCTTCTTCGAATTCCGCCTCATGTAAGTGTTCTAGGAAGTGTTTCGTTACACCCCAAAAGGTTAGCTCTGATATTGGGCTGGGGGGTTCTTCAACTGTGAAGTGCGCTGTGAGTGTTTTGTTTCCTGTCATTTTTACTGTGATTTCTGTTTCGTTTGTTTGTTTATGACCAGTCCATTCTTCGAAGTCCCATCCTTCTTCTGGAGACGCCTGAAGAAAAACCCTTTGCCCCTCTTCATAGGTATAAACACCCGGTTCAGGTTCAGTTGTACCACCTTCATCTGCTTCCAGAAACAGCTGTGGTCCTTCCGGCTCCTCTTCCTCTTCGACTCCCATATACAGAAAAAAGACAACAATACCGGGCCCCGACCAGTATTAAAATAAGGATATGGTTCTTGTTCATTGTTTTTATCTGCTTCGTTCGGATATTTAAGCCTTTGAGAAGGTGATATCTAAATCATGTCCACGGACGTTCGCCCGGTTCTGCAGGAAGCTCGAACCTGTCCTCGGATATATCCACACCGGTTTCCAGTGAGGTGACCTCCATATCTGTTTCGACAGTCATGGTCTCACCTTCGGTCGTAACCTCTGTTTTTAAAACGGTCTGCACCGGAATTCCCGTTGATTCGTCTAGGCACATATCGATTTGGACTTCCGTTTCCTCAAACATTGTTTCCAGTATCTCCGGTATGTCGTCTTGATATTCCTCCTCTATAGGTTCGTAAAGGTACTCGGAAATATTTACCTCCATTTCCACATAATTGCAGGTCCTCCCGGCGACTTCTTTGGTTTCAACTGTGTCTTCAGGGAAAGAAATTACTCCCCTGTCCCTTAATTCATCCACATGCTCGAGGAATATCCATCTACCATGTGTGAGCATTGTTCCTTGAAATTCCACCTCCACATCCTCTTCCTCCGGCATCTCTTCACAGGACCACGTATCCCTCCATTCACTACATCTGTAGTTGTTTTCAGGTAGCTCAAAGGCCATCACGTTTCTGCTTCGATCACCGGAGGCTAGCTCGTGATGAATTTTTGATCTGTCTTCGGAGCCATAGATTTCCACTGATCCCTGGGAGCTCGGAGCAGGGGGGACAAGTGACTCATGCAACAGGGGAATAAAGGTCATGGTAGTTCCCAGTGGTCCCGGACCGGTCGAAGCATCGGGGGGAAGTCCCAGATCTACGCTCATTTCGCTTTCTAACTTATAACTCTCTATTTGTCCCCTCTTCTCTATGCTCTCGCTTAGCACTTCTTCCGGCTCCTCCTCACCAGTACAGCCGCCTACGGCGACTAGTCCGGCCAGTAGAATAAAAACCAAGACGAGGTGTTCTGTCTCCATACGTATGCTTTTAAAGATAGATTTTTATAAGCTTTGGTATGTAGTGCCTAAAACCGTTCTAATCTATGCATTGCGAAGGTAAAATTATGGCGCCGGAGCAGGCTACGATAATTGATGTAAAGGGATCTGATCCTCTGAATATTTAGTTCTTATCAATCCAGTTTTTGTTTTAAGGCAGTAATTGCTTTATTGAAGGTGGGTGGCTTGGTGAATGTTAAATTGGACAGGTCTTTCCAACCTCTTTCGACATCCTTTGCCCTTCGGATTATTTCCTCCTTGTTGAATTCTAGATCATAGTAACTGAGTTTTTTGTTTACAAGGTCTTTGTTGATTTCTACGTCCTTTTTCAGGAGATGGTATATATCGTAAAGGTCCCTGGGACGGGTCCTTGTCATTAGTGCTCTTATCTTCTCTGCGAGCATCTCTTCTTCGTTTAGTGTAACTATGTCGAACGCGGGCACATCGGAAAATATTGGTGTGTACCTCTTGTTGACTGATTTCTCTACCTTGGACTTTTTGTTTATCTCTATTCTTATGAAGGCAAGCGGGAGCCTTTCTCCTGTGTACAGAGGTCCCTTTATCCCCAAACGAGTTTTGTAGGTGTGTTGAGTTTTTTCGACCTCCTTCTCTTCTATCTCCGCACCGAAACTTTCTAGATGTCTTATTGAGTCCTCTATAATTTTACTTAGGTTCGTTTCTTTGTTCTGAGTGAAGTCCAAGTCTTCGGAGAACCTGTCGAGGTTGTATAGCTTCAGGAGGGCCGTTCCACCTTTGAAGACGATCTCATCGGTGGCTTTCTGATAGACTGAATGCAGTATTATATCCTGTAAGTACAGTTTTTCCGCATGGCCTATATTTCCGTTTGTGTGGGTTTCCGCAAAGTTTCTCAGCTGGGATTTAAGCAGCATCCGTATTCACCTTTATTCTCCATCTTGAGTTTTTTTCTCCTTTGTTAGGCTTTGAGAGATCGAGAACCGTGTAGTTCCGATCTATACTTTGTTGAAGTTCTTCAAGTTTTTCTCCTATTCTTTTAGAAATGTCGGTTTTCTCTTCAAGCAGGTATCCTACTCTTTTGTTCAGTGCTTTGTTCTCTAGGTTGAGTGTGTATTCGATTGTTTTTCCTGGTTCCACTTCCTTTATTAGTTCATCTAGCTCGTCCGTCGGAACTGTTCTGTATTTCAGACAGTCCAGTAGCAGCCTTTCTTTATCTGCGACAAATATTTGGAATCCTTTGTATATCTTCTTACTGTATCCAAAGGATTTTTTGGTGGAGTGGAACTTTATGTTGTCTAAATCTTTTTTCTCTTTGCTTGTAATGATGTGTACCTTGGTCGGTTGTTGAGTGGTCAGGTTATAGTATCTCAGTGCTGTCCAGAGACTGAGGAAGGAGGGCGTTTCTATATGGGACGCGTATATCATCGGGTCCTCGTGTACCGTGTACTTCCCCTTCTCTATCCTTTTCAGTTCGTTTTTCTTCGCAAGTCTGTGAAGCTTGACCTTCAGGTATTCCTTGCCGTAGTCGAACTCCCTTTCAGCTTCTTTGAACCTGAACAACGGTCTTTCTTCTGCCCACCTGATTATCTCATTCATACTGCATATATTATCTTACTTCACCTTTATAAAATTATCATATTTGATAACTATAGACTAGTAATATAAGAAAATTGAGACAAGACTTTGTTTACTTTTTGATACATATGTATCATTTTCTATACAATAACAGTTGAAAGTTATACGTCAGCCACTAGCATCTGTCTTCTGCAGCCTCGTCCTTTGAGAATATAACCACAGCCTTCAGAAGGTAAATTTATAGCCCCGGAGCAGGCCTGTCTTGAGACACTATTTCCATGTATTCCTGCAGATCTTTACTTTCCAAAAGATGTAGTGCCTAAAAAATAAAAGAAAGGGGTTACTGGAGTTCGTCCATCCTCTCCTTTACAGCTTTGAGTTCTTTCTCAAGCTCTTCCCTGTAGTTCTGAAGTCTTTTTGCTCTTTCCTCCTCAGTCCTGAACCTTCTCCAGCCCCGGTGTCCGCAGGTGCAGCCGCAAGAACATCCACACGAGCAGCCGCAGTTGCAGTCTGTTCCGCACATAGTATCACATCGTAACCTACTATAGAAAGTGAAGTATTTAAATCCAGAAGTTAATTGATGTAAAGGTACTGGGAAAAACTAAAGCAGGTGAACAGATGACAAACAAGAACGGAGAATGTTGCTGCGAGGACAGCGTCTGTTTGTGCTCCACGGAGGGGGTCTTGGATCTCATATCAAAGAAGTGGACTCTATGTATAGTAAACCATCTCGGAAGTAAAGAAGAGGGATACAGGTTCAATGAGCTGGAGCGGTCCATGGATGGTATAAGCCCGAAGTCTCTTTCGAACAGACTGAAGGAAATGGGAGAACAAGGACTGGTGGAGCGGAAAGTGAAAGACACAAATCCACCGGAGGTCAGGTATATACTCACAGAAGACGGGAGGAAGATGAACGAAAAACTGAGACCGCTTCTGGAGTGGATAGACAGGAGGAGCGAAGGTGCGTTTTAACAACACAAATTCCACGATAAAGGAAACCACATGGGAAATATCTGAGTTTATATTTGAGGGGTTGAAGGCACCCACAGAAGTATAGCAAGGCTCAAATCTTCAAACACAGACTTAATCACAAAATATAAAACCTTAAATCAATGGAAGAAGTTAGAGGAAACATGCTAGAACTTGAGCGTACATTTCTGGCGAAGTACCTTCCTGATCTGAAGAACTGCGAAAAGGTCAGGATCAAGGACATCTATGTCCCTGCGAATATGAGGCACCCCGTTATACGGATACGTAGGAAAGGAGACAGCTACATGATGACAAAAAAGGAGCCGGAAGACGGCGACGCCTCGGCACAGAACGAGTATACTATACCACTTACCGAGGAAGAGTTCCGTGGCTTTGAGCAGGTAGACGGAAAGAAGCTTGTAAAGACCAGGTACTACAAAAGGTGGAACGGGAGGACGGCTGAGATAGATGTCTTTGGAGGAAAGCTCAAGGGACTGGTTCTCGTAGACTTCGAATTTGGAACGGAGGAGAAAAAGAAGAACTTCGATCCACCGGAGTTCTGCCTTGCCGATGTTACACAGGAAGAGTTCATAGCCGGTGGTATGCTGTGCGGGAAAAGTTACGAAGACATAGAAAAAAAGCTCCGAGACCGGGGCTACAGTCCGTTGAAATAGTTCTTACTAAGAATACGTCCACCGTATATGTGAACTGCAGTACCTTTATATATCAAGGTAACAATGTTTTCCTCAAGGAGGAGGTTAAAAGGTGCCGGAAAAGATATCAGAAGAAAAATTACCGAAGATAGATAAAGAGATACTGGAACTTCTTACCAAGGAAGGTGAACCGATCAGTACGTATGAAGTTGGAAAGAGAATAGACATCTCCTGGTCCACGGCAAACACTCATCTGATGAACCTACAGATAAAGGGACTTGTCGAGTCCGAGGAGAGAGAATCCAAAGGAAAGAAGTCGAGGATGTGGTGGGTAGAACAGAACAGCCTAGACGAGTTTACAGGATAAAAAATTAGAGTGGTGGGGTAGGCTCCTAAGAGCCCGGCTCGGAACACCCCCATGGTCCGAGAAATACATATACACCCCACCTAAATACTTATTTTACCACTTTAGCTATTTAAGTTTTTCCCGGGACACAAATATTTTTATATCAATATACCAATACCTAAAGATATTGAGACTTGGAAAAAAGAGGTAGAAACTTACAAAAGCGTGGCCGGGGGTTGAGAAGACGTTCTTTAAAGGACGCCCCCACTTTCAAACCCCAACCTACCGATGAAACTTCCGAAAGGTGTGGAGGGAATGCTCCCGGCCGCGTCCAAAATACCTCAACAAGGTACCTCAACAGGGTCGATGCCTGTCAGGAAACCCATAAAAACTCAGACCGTCATACCAAACCTTCTCCACTGCAGGGAGACACCAAACATATAAAACACGAAAACAATCCTTTATTTGAACAAGAACAAAAACGGCCAAGAATACCAAGTGATACCGTGGACGAAGAAGAAGAAGTCGAGAAAATAATTCAAATGCTTCAGAAGGACAAGAAGATCATAAACAGAATGAAAAGTGAGAACGAACAGCTGAGAAAGGTCAACAAAGAACTCAGGGAAAAGCTTTCTGAAATAATAAAAAAGATGAAAAGTTTAAAAAACACAGAAGAAGAACATAAGTATAGTTTCGAAAAGGGCTGGAAGGAAAAGACGGAACTACAGGCTGAACGAATCAGCGACGTAAAGCCCGAGGAAATAGGAAAACAACTTGAAGAAATTTCAAAAATTGTTGAGGAGATGAAAAATGACCAAAGGAAAATTTAAATGCGAGGTATGTGGCTCAGATTTTGACTCAAAGAGAGGTCTACACGTCCACAAGGCAAAGAAACATGCAGACGAAGACGTGGATGAGTACGAAATAGAAGAGATTCTCGATCTGCTGGACGAATCGATGGACGAGGCACTTGACATAAAGGAAAAGAAGAAGAAGCTTCAAGAGAGGCTCCAGGAAAAACACACCGAGGAAAAGAGGCTTGAACATGAATTAGACGACCTCAAGGAAGAGAGAAACAAACTAAGGGACAAGCTAAAAGGAATAAAGGAAGAGCACGAGGAACTGAAGATGGAAGTGGACTCACTCAAAGACATGAAGGCAGATCTTGAGGCAAAAAGGAGCACATTGGAAAGTGAAGTCGATTCACTCAAAGAGGAAAAAGAAGATGTCGAAGAAGAGCTGTCCAGAAAAAAGGACGTGCTCACAAGGCTCAGACATCAGATCTACGAATTCGACAAGAACATCAAAGAGTAGCAACTACCCACCCTCCATTTTTATCTGTAGAAGAAGACGTCCAATCCCCTAATTCTTTTTATTTTTCGGAGAACTTCACAAAAAAGTCAGTTTTCCGTTAAAAATTTAGGCCATCACACAAAATTAAAACATATGAACAAGAAAAGGGCCCTTGCTATAATCGCACTTCTGTTCGTAGCCTTGAGGATATTTTACCATACAATGCCTGCGAACAACTTCGAGGAAACAGGAGACATAGGAGAAGAATTCGTAGAACTTCCTGAACCTGCACTGGACTCAGAAATGTCCTTGGAAGAAGCTCTGGAAAGCAGAAGATCTCTAAGAAGCTTCTCGAACGAAGAGCTTTCTTTAAACATCGTATCACAGATGTCCTGGGCAGCGCAGGGTATAACAGATGAGCTTGGGAGAAGGTCGTCTCCCTCTGCAGGGGAGACATACCCCCTGGAACTCTACCTTTCCGTAGGCCCCGGAAGTACTCAAAACCTTTCCGAAGGAACCTACAGGTACCTTCCCGAGGAGCACTCCTTAAACAGAACTTCCCGAGAAAATATACATGAAGAACTGGTTGAAGCTGCATATGGCCAGGGCTTCATAGAGGAGGCGCCCGTGGTTTTTGTGCTGGCGGCCGACTACAAAAGAACTACGGGAGTCTACGGCGACAGAGGTGAAAGATATGTAAAGATGGAGGCAGGGCATGCGGCGCAGAATATGTACCTCCAGGCCGAGACCCTGGACCTGGGAACGGTGGTCGTGGGCGCCTTCGAAGACGATGAAGTTAAAAATATCCTGGATACAGACAATGATCCGCTTTACATAATTCCTGTCGGTAAACCTGAATAATTTAACACTTTCTGTCCAAGATTATTCCATGGAAGACAAGGATGTTGTTGTGGTCGACGGATATGTAGACGAGCCCAGTACACTGGGGGTCCCACCCTACATAGCTCCACATGTAAGGATGCTTGTTGGTTGTGCAGAGGAACTGAACCTCGGGTGGGACTACGTGACCGCGGATGACTACAGAAAGAATGGCCTGCCTAAGTCAAGCAAGGTACTGTTATACGGCGGAGTCACCGTTCCCGGAAAGTATCTAGGGGGCACACCACTAAGTCCCCGGGAAGCCGAGATGATAGGAAAAAACTGTGCGGAGACCTTTCTGGGTGGACCGCTGGCAAGGCACGATAAGGTAAGAGGCTTCGACCACTACTCGTACAGAGACCTGGCCGCTTATTTCTACGAGAAGGAAAATGGCGGTGATAAAGACAGATGGGCAACTTCAGAAGAAATTGAAAGGTGGCTGATAAAGGGTAATAAGGTCGTGGAGAGACATCCAAGCTTCCCTGACCCGCTTATAGCCGAGGTAAGCCTGTACAGAGGCTGTGTCAGGTACTTCAGTGGAGGGTGCTCGTTCTGCTCGGAAACACAGTATGGGAAACCGGAGTTCAGGGAACAGGAAGATGTGATAGCTGAAATTGGGAAGCTTTACGATCTCGGGGTTCGGAACTTCAGGATAGGAGGACAGTCATGCACCGTAAGCTACAAGGCCGAGGGGGTCGGAGAAAGTGAGACACCAAAACCCCGTCCAAGGGAGATAAGAGAACTTCTTGAAGGTATATGGCAAAGGTGTCCTGAAATAAAAGTACTGCACCTTGACAATACCAATCCCTCTGTAATAGCCTCCTGGCCGGAAGAATCGATGAAAATACTGAAAATATTTGTAGAAAGCACAACACCAGGAAACGTCCTGGCCCTGGGTCTCGAGACGGCTGATAGGAAGGTAATGGAGAAAAACAATCTCAACTCTTCACCAGAGGAGGCAAAAAGAGCCGTTGAGATGATAAATGAAGTTGGCTCAGAAAGAGGTGAAAACGGGATGCCAAGACTTCTTCCAGGGATAAACTTTCTCGGAGGCCTGAGGGGTGAGACTGCGGAAACTTACGTGAAGAACTTCCGTTTTCTCAGAGAACTCGTGGACGAAGGAAACCTTCTGAGAAGGATAAATATAAGACAGGTCCTTTCCCATACATCCGACTTCGACCTTAAACACAAAAAAGAGTTCAAGAGGTTCAAAAGAAGGACCAGAGAAGAAATAGATAGGCCCATGCTAAAGAGGATTGTACCGGAAGGAACCGTGCTCAGAGATGTATACATGGAAAAACGCGAGGGCAGTAAAACATTTGGAAGGCAGATCGGAACGTACCCCTTGCTGGTTGGGATAGAATACCCTGTAGAACTGGAGACATACAAAGATATTATAATAACCGACTACGGATATAGGAGCATAACGGGGCTGGTCCATCCATTTGAACTGAGGAAGGCAAGCTATCAGGAACTGAAGGCTGTTCCAGGTATAGGTGAAAAAAGAGCTGCTAAAATATTCCAAGAAAAGCCATCAAGTATAGAAGAAATGAAAAATATAGTAAACAACGGACAGGATCTTGAAAAAATAATGAGGTACGCTGATCTTTGATGCCATATTCAGCACCGTTACTTTAGCCTCCAAAAACATTTTATATCATCCGAGGGTT
>Ga0207421_10000394_pt1 | contig 55901 bp, 46 predicted proteins | sample SodLakKL_010_SED_4_FD_187542 | JGI IMG/M metagenome (GOLD analysis project Ga0207421, IMG submission 187542) | Alkaline sediment microbial communities from Lake Tanatar, Kulunda Steppe, Russia - 8KL_010_SED (SPAdes) (version 2) | ecosystem: Environmental > Aquatic > Non-marine Saline and...
ATAACGCTGAAAACCTGGGGGGCAAAGCTTTAATTAATTGCATTTTTGTTAAAGGATATCTTTATAACCACGGTGAATTATTTTATACAAAAGCACAATATTAGCCCTCCTGTAAGTAACGGTAAAAGCAAATAAGTTAACTATCCAGGGCGATTAAAAACTTTAAGAGGGAGGGAACCACAATGAAAAGGGTCTTAGAAAAACCGCCCCTCAAATGGGCCGGGGGTAAACGGTGGCTGGTGCCTTTTCTTGAACCACTGTGGCAGCCGTACAGCAATAAAAGGTTGGTAGAACCATTCTGCGGAGGCCTGGCAGTAACCCTGGGCCTTATGCCGGAAAAAGCCCTTCTAAATGATATTAACCCGTGCCTGATTAACTTTTTCGCCTGGCTGCGCCGGGGCCTGTATATAAATATTACCATGGAAAACGATGAAGAGCTTTACTACCGCCACCGGTCCCGCTTTAATCAGCTCCTGGAAGAAAGCAAAGAAAATTCCCGGGAAACCGCAGAACTTTTCTACTACTTAAACCGGACCGGTTACAACGGATTATGCCGATTCAACCGGAAAGGTAAGTTTAACGTACCATTTGGGAAATACCGCAACATAAACTACCGCCACAATTTTTACCCCTACCGGAGTATTTTGGCAGGCTGGAAATTTATCTGCGGGGACTTTGAAAAAATGGCGATAAAAAAAGATGACTTTATTTACGCCGACCCCCCTTACGATGTGGAGTTTCAGCAGTACACCGGGGGAGGCTTTCCCTGGGGTGACCAGGTAAGGCTGGCCCAATGGCTGGCAGCACATCCCGGCCCCGTTGCAACCTCCAACCAGGGCACAGATCGAATCATCAATCTCTACCTGGAACTCGGCTTTAATATTAAATTTATAGACGGCCCCAGAAAAATTAGCTGCACCGGAAACAGGACACCGGCTAAAGAAATCCTTGCGTTTAAAGAACCGTCGGGGGGGTGAGCCCCCTACAGAAAGAAAACTTACACTCGCGCCGCCTCCTGGCACTGATAACAAAACATGCTCATAAATTACCTCTCCTTTCATTGCCTTCTTAATTTTATCTTGCCAAACACAATACCAACCCGGATAACCGGTTTTCCCCTTGGGATTTCCTATCAAGTTGGTAATTATCTTGTTCCGCCTTTAATTTTTAAACACCGGACACACTCCCTTGCCCCTGTCGGGGTCAATTTTATCTTTGAACCCCGCAGTCCGCCACAGCCCTGAGCTAAAATTTACCATAGCTTATAGCTTCTTCCCGGCAGGCTTTATAGCATTCAAAACAAACCAGGCACTCTTTATTATTGATGGCCCTTTTTTTGTGGTTATCCGGCCTGTAAATTGCCTGGGAAGGACAGGCCTTTTCGCAGCGGCCGCACCCCGTGCACTTAGCTTCATCTACTTTGATGCCCCAAATTGCCGGCCTGGCGGTAACAGCCATGACAGCCCCGTGCGGGCATATCCTGTGCCAAAAATCTTCATAAAATAAAAACGAAACAAACACGCCCACGATTACCAGGTAGAGTATTACATTGATTTGCACACCCAACCCTCTTACTGCTACCATAGCTGCAATAAACGCAGCTACCATAAGGAACCTCAATCCTGTTATCACAATCTTTGAGCGGGAATCTTCTTTTAAGAGGGATATCCTTATTCTGGTTTTGCCTATTTTTTGGTAAAACCAGGTCTGTGCCCTCATGAGGACACCCATTGGGCAAACCCAACCGCAGTAACCCCTGCCAATTAAAAAAGACAACAGCAACCCCAGGCCCAAAAATAATATCCAGGCCTGCACGCTTCCCTGCGCAATTAGAAATACAAATACCGCTAAAAAAAATACCTGTGCTACCGTCCTTAAAATACCTACCTTCATCATCCCCGCTCCCTTTACTTTATAATTTAATCAAGATAACTGCGCCAGTAACAGTTAAAGCGTCAACCAATCTTTACCCTACCCTACCCTACCCTACCCTACCCTAGCCTAGCTCTTCCTTAAACCTTCCCGCTACTTCTCGGATAATTGTAACCTGTTTGGTTATATTTTAATCGATAACCTCTATTTTGTCAAAACTAATTTTATTACTACAAGCAGAGTATTTTTAATTTACATATACAAGAACTTCAAGCGTTTTATCACTACAAAAAAACGAGGATATTTAAATCCCCGTTTGGCGGTTAGTTACCTGGTGGGCCATTGCTTTTAGTGTTGACGGCCTAAAAGAAACACATGACTTTTTAGGAAAGAAGGACCTTTGAATCACTGAACAATACATCCAGCACTACGTTGTTATACACAAGATTACTAACAAAACTGTAGTAGTAGCTGTCTGATTCGGCTAAAGGTATCGTCAACTATACGCCAGAAGAATTCTTTCATAATATGGACAGGTGTTTTAATTATATTAGTGCCCCCACCAGCCAGTTTAAAAAAGGCGACCAAACCCAAGTTTCCAGCACGGTGTTACTGGCTGTATTTGCAGTGACAAACAACCTGGTGAAAAGAAGCGAATTAAAATTTGTAGAGTAGCTTTGTGTTGTAGTGTTCTCCTATCTGGAAGCCTTCCGCCTCTTCCGGGGAGGGGGGATGAGGCACTTTTTGCCGTAGCCTATCAGGTCTTCCCGGCCCGCTTTCTGCAGGGCTTCGTATACAAGCCGGTAGTTTTTGGGGTTGCGGTACTGGAGCAGGGCCCGCTGCATGGCCTTTTCCCGGAGAGACCGGGGGACATAAACCTTTTCCATGGTGCGGGGGTCCAGACCAGTGTAATACATGCAGGTGGAAAGGGTACCGGGGGTAGGGTAAAAATCCTGCACCTGCTGCGGGGTATGTCCCATTTCCCGCAGGTATTCCGCCAATTCCAGAGCCTCCTGCAAGGTGGAGCCGGGGTGCCCGGACATTAGATAGGGAACCAGGTACTGTTTAAACCCGTACTTTTGGTTGACTTTCTGGTATGCCTTGACAAATTTTTCGTACACCTTTCGCCCCGGTTTACCCATTTTATCCAGCACCCGGGGAGAAATATGCTCGGGTGCTACCTTGAGCTGCCCGCTAACATGATTCCGGCAGAGCTCCTCCAGGAATTCTTCCCGGTCGTAAACCAGGTAATCATATCGTATGCCGGATCGGATAAAAACTTTCTTTACCCCTTCCAGGTTTCGCAACTTCCGCAGGAGCTTGAAGTAATCAGAGTGATCTACCACCAGGTTAGGGCATGGTTCTGGAAAAAGGCACTTTCTTTCTTTACAGACCCCGTACTTCTTCTGCTTTTCGCAGGCCGGGTGGCGGAAGTTGGCCGTGGGACCGCCAACATCGTGGATATACCCTTTAAATCCGGGAAGGCGGGTAAGTTTTTTGGCTTCTTCCACGACCGAAGGGATACTCCGCGGTTGCACCCTTCTTCCCTGGTGGAAGTGCAGCGAACAAAAGCTGCATCCTCCAAAACATCCCCTGCTGCTTACCAGGCTGAATTTTACCTCTTTAAGTGCGGGAACCCCGCCTTCTTTTTCATACATGGGGTGATATCCCCTGGTAAAGGGAAGCTCATAAACGCTGTCCAGTTCCGGCGTGGAAAGGGGTTCCGCGGGGGGATTCTGCACTACAAAAGTATGGCGGTACGGTTCAACCAGGGGCAGGGCGTTGATAGGGTCTGTGTTTCGGTACTGGAGCATAAAGCTTTCCGCAAAACGCTTTGGGGATTCTAAAAGTTCGTCGTAAGAAGGCAGCACCTCCGCTTCCGGGAGGTGGTCCACCTGGTCAGCCCTGTATACGGTTCCCTTAATAAAGGTTATATCTTTTACAGAAAGCCCGCTCCTTAGAGCTTCTGCCATCTCTAATACCGGATTCTCAGCCATCCCGTAGAGGAGAACATCCGCTTTTGCATCCAGGAGAATGGAACGGCGCACCCGGTCCTCCCAGTAGTCGTAATGGGCCAGGCGGCGCAGGCTGGCTTCCAGACCACCCAGTATAACGGGCACTCTTTTATAGGCTTCCCGGGCTTTTTGAGCGTAAACTATGGCGGCCCGGTCCGGGCGAAGGCCCGTTTTTCCGCCAGGGGAGTAGTCATCCTTTTCCCTGCGCTTTTTGGCCACAGTATAGTGGTTTACCATGGAATCTATGTTGCCACCGGTAACCAGGAAGCCAAGCAGCGGCCTGCCCAGCTTTTTAAAATCCTGCAGGTTGCGCCAGTCGGGTTGGGGAATTATACCCGTCTTGAAACCGTGGGCTTCCAGCCAACGACCTATAAGTGCGGCACCAAAAGAGGGATGGTCCACGTAGGCATCCCCGCTTATGATTATAATATCGAGCCTGTTCCAACCGCGTTCTTCCATGTCTTCCCGGGATACGGGCAGGAATTCATTTTCCACAGAAATAGCGCCTCCTGCAAAATAAAATTAAGGTTATACCGATAACGCTTCAACTCAACCCTGCAAGCCCTGTATAATGTTATTTTACCACATTAAACAGTGCAAAATAAAAAAACCCGTCCTTACCTGCGGGGGGTTTTTCAAGAAAAATTGATCCACATCTTTTAAGATATGAACATAATGAAAAATGCTTGCTTTTTAAAACACCTCTTGATTACTTGCTTCTGATTCTAATTCTGTTTTCAGTAACTGTAATAATACAATTTGCAACTAAATACGAAGAATAATTTGTTATGATTTCTTCTATCATTTTAATTCTTTTTAATTCTTTTTGCCGGGGTAACATCAGGGTGTCGGATTATACAACATTCATGCTTTTATATAAAACAAAGAGCTCACCAAAATCCTTATCAACAGTTATTATAATTCTATCTTCAGCAGAAGCTATATTAATAATTTGCTCATCTTCAATCGAGTTGTCTTCATCTCTTATTTCTTTTACATCATAGCCTTTACTAGTTAGCCAATTTGTTAAAGATCTACCTGTGCAAACGTCAATTAAAAATTTCACCCTGATTTCTCCAAATTTAGCTCAAAAATTTCTTCATTAGCCACTAGCATACGTGCAAATAAAACACAAGCTCTTATATCTTTTTCCTCAAGATCCGGGTATTCTTCCAAGATCTCGTCAAATGATAAACCTTGTTCTAATAAAGCAAGCACGTTTTCTACTTTAATTCGTAATCCTCTGATTATTGGTTTACCATTAAAAATTACAGGGTTGACAGTTATTCTTTTTAGTATTTCCGTTTCCATAAGAATACCCCTCTAAAATTAAAACTATCTTTTCTGAATATCACTTCATATATTAAGAATTCTATGGTGGAGGCGGCGGGAATCGAACCCGCGTCCGGAGGTGTAAATACAAGAACCTCTACGAGCGTAGCCCCGGTATTATTTTCTCACGCCAGGATCCCCCCGGAGCAGGGTTCCCTGACGCCAGCCCTCTTTAGTTTCCCGAAACAGCGGTGGGGCGACCGTTGTTCCGGTAGCCCGGTTTTATGACACCCCTGCCCTTTCCCCCGGGCAGGGAAAGGAGGGGCGCGCTGCGGTTATTTACGCAGCGAGTGCTACGTTATCGTCGGCATTTATTAGCCATCCATGTTTTTACCAGGTCTCATGGTCCTGGGCTCGCAGTTCCTGCACTTCTCACCCCCGTCGAATCCTGACGCCCCCATGTTTGACTACCTTTTTCTAACTATTTTCTTTTAACTACTTTCTTCTAACTACCTCGGCTTACCCAGCTGCTTTTCTTTCATGGCTCTTTCCATTTCGCGTTTGGCCGTTTTTTCGGCGATGTCCTTTCTCTTGTCGTATACCTTCTTGCCCCGGGCCAGGCCCAGCTCTACTTTAGCCAATCCACGGGATATATATACCCTGGTGGGAACCAGGGTATATCCTTTTTCCTGGGTTTTGCCTCTTAACCGGTCAATCTCGCGCCGATGCATGAGAAGCTTGCGCGGCCTTTCGGGATCGTGATTAAAGCGATTGCCTTGCTCATAAGGGCTTATATGCATATTATACAAAATAATTTCCTCGTTTTCAACCTTGGCGTAGCTGTCTTTCAAGTTCAGCCGGGCATTCCGGACGGATTTTATTTCCGTCCCTTTAAGCACAATGCCAGCTTCAAATTTTTCCTCTATATCAAAATCGTGAAACGCTTTGCGGTTCCTGGCTACTACCTTGATATCCTCTTCCATCTGTTATTTACACCTCCGGTCCTGCTTTACCCAGCAAATAAAAATTGACTATACCTTCTTCCAGGCTGGCCCGGGCTACTTCAATTTTAACCCGGTCTCCCAGCCGAAACCTGCGGCCGGTAGTTTCACCAATCAGGGCAAGCCATTCTTCCCAGAATACATAGTAATCATCATCCATATCACTTAAACTTACCATCCCTTCCACGGTGTTATCCAACTCCACAAACATCCCAAAAGAAGTTATACCGCTTACGTTTCCTTCAAATATATTACCTTCCTGGCCCAACATGTATTCTACTTTTTTAATATCCTGGCTTTCCCTTTCCGCTTCCAGGGCCTTTCTCTCCTGCTGGGAACAGTTTTCGGCAACCTGGGGAAGCTCTTCTTTGAGTTGGGCTGCTTTTTCTCCCTCCATCTCTCCCTTTAAATGAGCTTTCAAAACCCGGTGGTTTATCAGGTCGGGAAAGCGGCGTATGGGAGAAGTAAAATGCGTGTAACATTCCATTCCCAGCCCATAATGAGAATCCAGTACAGCACTATAACGCGCCTGGGACAGGGAACGCAAAAGAAGGTAGTTTACCGTAGTTTCTCCCGGCTGCCCCTTAACCTGGTCTATAACTTTCTGGAGCTGAAAAGAACTTATACTGTCCGAGTTGCCGGGCACTTTTATATTCAGCATGCTTAATATATTTTTAAAGGTAATCATCTTTTCTTCTTCCGGCCGGGGATGAATCCGGTACAGGAGAGGAAGCTCCCGGCTATGCAGATATTCCGCCACCGCCTGGTTGGCCATAAGCATAAACTCTTCGATAATAGATTCCGATCGGCCTGCTTGCTTGCGCCTGATGGAAACCGGTTTTCCCTCTTCATCAAGTTCTATGTGCGGCTCTGGTATGTCCAGGTCCAGGGCCCCCTGCTGCAAACGAACTGTTTTTAACTTCCTGGCCAGTTCATCCATAGTCTTTAACATCTCCTGTGTGGAAGCAGGCAAGTTGGAAGTTCCCTGCAACACTTCTTCCACTTGAGAATAGGCCAGGCCATGCCCAATCCTTACCATGCTGTGGAATACACTGTAATCTTTTGTCCTGCCATTTTCATCTACTTCTATTTCCACGCTTAAAGCCAGCCGGTCTTCATCCTGTCGCAGGCTGCAGCGGTCCTGGGAAAGCTCCGGGGGCAACATGTGTACCACCCGGTCCACCAGGTATACGCTGGTTCCCCTTCTTAAAGCTTCTTTATACAGTGCGCTACCTTCCCTGACGTAATTGCTCACGTCCGCTATATGCACACCCAGGCGGTAGCCTCCCCCGGGAAGCTTTTCCAGGGAAATGCCGTCGTCCATATCTTTGGCATCTTCGGGATCTACGGTAACAATAAGCTTATCTCTCAGGTCCCGCCGGTTTTCTTCCTGGGCTTTAAGGGAGATATCATCCTCTCGAATAATACGTTTCAGCTCTTTTTGAACTTTGTTGGGAAATTCGGCAGACAGGGAATATTTTTTCATCACCCCAAGCACGTCTACTCCAGGGGCGTCCGCCTTGCCGAGGTTTTCTATTACCGCACCCTTTAATTCCCGGTCCTGTTTTTTGTTTCTTTCTATCTGAACTACCACCTTGTCACCTTCTTCGGCGTCCATTTTGCTTTTTCCGGGAATCCTGATAGAGCCGTAAAAGCGGCTTTCGTCAGGAAGCACCCAGTTTTTCCCCTGCTTATGGACAAAAGTACCTATCAGGCGAGGCGTCTCTTTTTCCAGTATGGATATGACTTCCCCTTCACGGCGCTTTCCCCTGCCGCCGGCAGCCAGTTCAATAACCACCCGGTCACCATGCATGGCACCCTTGACTCGCGCGGGAGGGATATAAACATCCGCCTCATCATCCTGGTCGGGCAACAAAAAAGCAAATCCCTTTCGGTTACCCTGCAGGGTGCCCGTCAAGTTTTGTTTTTTATTGCCCGGCAAACCTTTTGTTCCACCAGTATTTTTCTTCCCGGTTTTTCTTTTTTTCTGCTTTTGTTTTTCCTTTCGGGATTCCATAACCATATTATAGCCCCAACTCCTTACTTATACTCTGCATGGCTTCCAGGGCAATACCCAGAAATTTATCCAGGGGGATACCCAGTTCTTCCTCACAGGTTTTTATCTGCTCCCGATTTGCACCCTTGGCAAAACCTTTTTCCTTAAAACGGTTTAGTATAAAATCCACATCCAGGGCGGACAGTCTTTTCTCCGGGTGAACCAGCGCACAAGCTACCACCAGTCCGGTAACGGGATCTACCGAGTAAATTGCTTTCTTGGCCAAGCTGTCTCTTTTTTCACCCAAATCGGGGTTGTGCGCCTTTACTGCTTTTATAATATTAAAAGGAACAGGTCCGCCACCTGTTCCCCCGTTATTATACCCGTTTTGTTTAATCTAATATCACCGGATAACCGTTAAAACAATGGCCAGCAACATAAAAGTTACCGCTAAAACTGTAGTAAGTTTGCTCAATTTTTCATCTATGCCCTGCTTTTTGCCAAACAAGGACTGCGCTCCACCGTCAATAGCCCCGGACAGACCGGCACTTTTCCCCGATTGAAGGAGAACTGTGGCAATTAAACCTACACTTATTAATACATGTACTACCGTAAGCACTGTACTCATAAAACAAAACTCCCCTCCCTGTCACTATACAACCTTGAATACAACCTTGAATACAACCTTGAACAGTCGATTTACATTTTACCATAACCATATTTTATACACAAGTATATCTTTAAATTATGTGTCAATGTTCTTTAAATTATGTTCACCACTTTAGCACATTTTATTCCTGAGCCAGGCTCCATAAACCAGGTTTCTCTGCCTTTACTACTTTTTTTTCAATAAGTTCAATTCTATTCTATTCTATTCTGTAGTATTCTTCATCTGTTCTTTTAACAAACTTTGGCAAGAAGTCTCCCACCTCTAGGCTCTTTCCTGCCTTTACGCAAAAATCCGCGTGCCGGCGTACGCGGCAGCAGCCCCCAGTTCTTCTTCAATACGCAGCAGTTGATTGTACTTGGCAGTACGGTCTACCCGGCTGGGTGCGCCCGTTTTTATTTGTCCACCTGCAGAAGCCACCGCCAGGTCTGCAATAAAGGTATCTTCCGTTTCCCCGGAACGGTGGGAAATAATCCAGCTGAAGCCAGCCTGCCGGGCCATGTTTATAGTATCCATGGTCTCGGTAAGGGTGCCTATCTGGTTGAGTTTAATTAATATAGAATTGGCCGATTTCTCTTTTATCCCCCGGGAAAGGCGCTGCGGGTTGGTCACAAAAAGGTCATCTCCCACCAGCTGTATACGTCCTCCCAAAGTTTCGTTCATCTTTCTCCATCCTTCCCAGTCTTCTTCGTAAAGTCCATCTTCAAGGCTGATTACCGGGTAATCTTCCAGTAAATGGCGGTAGTAATCCACCATTTCTTCCGGGGCACGGAACTGTTCTTCCAGTTCATACTTCCCCTCCCGGTAAAACTCGTTGGCCGCGGCATCCAGGGCCAGGGAAACTTCCTCGCCAGGCTGGTAACCGGCCCTTTCGATTGATTCTACCATGACTTCCAGTGCTTCCCGGTTAGATCCCAGGTAAGGGGCAAACCCTCCTTCGTCTCCCACACCGGTATTCAGGCCTTTTTCTTTCAGCACCTTTTTTAAAGTATGAAAAACTTCCGTCCCCATGCGCAGCGCTTCTTTAAACGAAGAAGCCCCGGCGGGAACAATCATAAATTCCTGGAGATCCACGTTGTTGTCTGCATGTTCTCCACCGTTTATTATATTCATCATAGGAACCGGCAGAAGACTGGCATTTAACCCTCCCAGGTACCGGAACAAGGGTACCCCCAGGGCATTAGAAGCAGCCCTGGCCACAGCCATGGAAACTGCCAGCATTGCATTGGCACCCAGCCTTTCCTTGTTGGGAGTGCCATCCAGCTCAATTAAACTAAAGTCTATTTCCTCCTGTTTTAAAGCGCTGCGCCCCAACAAAACCGGGGTTATCTCTTCTATTACCTGGCTTACCGCCTTTTTAACGCCTTTCCCAATATACCGGTTGCTATCACTGTCCCTTAGTTCTACAGCTTCAAATGCGCCTGTAGAAGCCCCGGAGGGAACTGCTGCCCGTCCCAGGGCTCCACCTTCCAGGAATATATCTACTTCCACAGTAGGGTTTCCACGGGAATCAATTATCTCTCTTGCTTTTACTTCGGATACGGCTAATGCTTTTTTCAACTATCTCACCTCCGTATGTATTTATCAGCCAGGTTATCCCTGAACAATATTTCCTGCTCTGTTCTGGAGAAGGCTCTTTCCTGTCATTTCTCCGGGAATATCAAGACCGCATAGCTCCAGGAGTGTAGGAGCTATATCGGCAAGTTTCCCTCCCTGCTTTAATAAAAGATGGGTGTGTTCCCCTATCAGTAAAAAAGGCACTTTGTTGGTGGTATGTGCCGTGTGCGGCTCTCCTGTCTCTTTTTCTATCATTTTTTCCGCGTTCCCGTGGTCGCCCGTTATCAAAACGAAGTACCCTTCCTTAAGGGCTGTTTCCACCGTGAGGCCTACTTCCCGGTCTACCACTTCTACAGCTTTAACAGCCGCTTCCATAATACCGGAATGTCCTACCATGTCGGCATTGGCAAAGTTAACTACTACCAGGGGGTGCCTGCCCTGCTGTAGAATTTCCCTGGCTTTTTCCCCAACTTCAGGGGCACTCATTTCTGGCTGCAAGTCGTAAGTAGCTACCCGGGGCGAGGGAATAAGGCAGCGTTCTTCTTTGGTAAAAGGTTCTTCCCTGCCACCATTCAAGAAAAAAGTAACGTGTGCATACTTTTCTGTTTCTGCCAGCCTCAACTGGGAATATCCCTTTTTTGCTGTCCACTCCCCCAGGGTATTTTTTAAGTATTGAGGGGGAAAGGCTACCGGAACCGGGAATTCCACGTCGTATTCCGTAAAACTTACCATGTGCGGAAAAGCAGGTTTTTCCCCGCGGTTAAACTCTTCAAAGCTTTCTTCAAAGAAAGCCCGGGTTATCTGCCTCATTCTATCGGGACGGAAATTAAACATTACCAGGGAATCTTCGGAAGAAACCCTGATTATTTCATTTTCTTCTTCTCCTCCTTCAATTACCGTGGGAACAACGAATTCGTCGTTTTCCCCCCGTTCATAAGCCTGAAATACAGCAGAGATGGGATCCGGTGCTTTTAACCCTTCCCTGTAAACAAAAGCCTGGTACGCCAGGGAAGTGCGCTCCCACCGCTTATCCCGGTCCATGGCATAATATCTTCCGGAGACGGTGGCAATACTACCTGTTTTATTTTTTTCACAGTAGTCCATTAAATCCCGTATGTACTCTTCCGCACTGGTCGGGGGCACATCCCTGCCGTCCAGTATAGCATGAATATACACCCGGGGCAGGCCCTGTTCTTTAGCCCAGCAAAGAAGGGCTTTCAAATGGTTTAAATGGCTGTGTACACCCCCGTCCGATACCAGGCCCATTAGATGAAGCGAGGAATTGTTCCGGGCGGCATTCTTTATGGCTCCTTCCAGCACTTCGTTTTTATAAAATTCACCGGTCTCTATAGATTTATCTATACGAGATATTTCCTGGTATACTATTTTCCCCGCTCCAATATTTAAATGGCCTACTTCGGAGTTGCCCATCTGGCCCGTGGGCAAACCTACGGATTCTCCTGAAGCCTCCAGCAGCGTGTCGGGGTAATGCTCCCGGTAATAGTCCATGGCCGGGGTAGCAGCCCGGGCTACGGCGTTACCTTCCGAATCCGCTTGACAGCCCCATCCGTCCAGTATGATCAGCATAACAGGCTGCATCTGTTCACTCAATTTAACCCGCCTCCTGTGCCGCTTTAATCAGGCCTATAAAAGAATCCGGCTTGAGACTTGCGCCTCCAACCAGCGCTCCCTGAATTTGAGGCAGCGTGGTAAAACCGGCAATATTTCCTTCTTTTACGCTGCCGCCATAAAGGATATTTGTTTTATCTCCCAGGTCGCTGTCAAATTCATCCAGGGTGCGACGTATAGTTTCTGCAGCCTCGCGGGCATCCTCGGGGTAAGCGGCCCTGCCGGTTCCTATCGCCCATACCGGCTCGTAAGCTATCACCATCTTCTGCAAAACATTCAAGTCTACCTCTTGAAGCCCCTGCCTGACCTGCCTTTTTAGCACTTCGCCCGTTCTGCCTTCGTCCCTTTCCTGTTCCGTCTCCCCTACGCAAAAGATGGGTGCCAGGTTGTAGTCCGCCAGGACTTTCATCTTGCGATTAATCACCTGGTCCGTTTCTCCCATCACATGCCGCCTTTCCGAGTGTCCCAGGACCACATAACGCACCCCGGCATCTTCCAGCATTATAGGGGAAACTTCCCCGGTAAAAGCTCCTTCTTTTTCCCAGTGCATGTTTTGTGCTCCCAGGCGGAAATTGCCTTCCGCCTGCTTTTCCCCCGCTTCGTAGAGGAAAGTAAACGGGGGGCAGATCACTGCCTGTATTCCTTCCCGGATTTCACCACTCCGCGATACAAACTCCTTCAGAAACTCCAGCGTTTCTTCCCGAGTTTTATGCATCTTCCAGTTTGCAGCAATAATCATTTTATCTCTTCAACCTCCTCCCAAAAGTTTCTCCCGGCATACATATTCGCATACATATTCGCAAAGAAAGCAAAGGAAAGCTAAGGAAAGCTAAGGAAAAGAAAGCAAAGCAAACTTCTCCATAAGCTTCGCAAATCCCCTGGGTCAGCTACCCTGGGGAAGCTTTCCTTTTCCCTCACTGCTCATTCTCCAGGCCAGAGCCCGGTGGCGTAACTTCATCAAGAATACATGTCCTGCAGGGCTTTTATACCCGGCAGATCACCCTTCTCCCAAAACTCCAGGGTGGCTCCCCCTCCTGTAGAAACATAATCCACTCCCTGTATCAGGTTGAGATTTTCAAAAGCCGAAACAGTATCTCCTCCTCCCAGCAAAAGAAACGCCCTGCTGTCTACCGCAGCCCGGGCCAGTATCTCCGTGCCACGGTGAAAAGGTGGAACTTCAAAAACTCCAAGCGGACCATTCCAGACTATCATTTCACTTTTCCGGATTACCTCCTCATAGACCTCCATTGTACTGGAACCCACGTCCACAGCCCTGTCTTCACCGGAAAGGGAATTAACCGGGACTTCCCGTTGCGAAGCGCCTTCTTCTACGGAGTCAGCTGCTACGAGATCACGGGGAAGATAAACCCGGGCCCGGCTTTGCTCAAAAAGCCCGAGCAATTCCCTGGCATCTTCCAGGCTGTCTTCTTCATAAAATGAAGACCCTGGAGAATAGCCCTGTGCCACCAGGAAAGTATTGGCCATACCTCCCCCGATAAGCAGGTAGTCAGCCGTCTGCAGGAAGCGTTTTATGACTCCTAATTTATCGGAAACTTTGGCACCTCCCATGACCACCGTAAGTGGCCGCCGCGGTTCTTCCAAACAGCCCTGCAGGGTATCCACTTCTTTTTCCAACAGAAGCCCGGCCACGGAAGGTAAAAAACCGGTAATTCCTTCCGTTGAAGCATGAGCCCGGTGCGCCGTTCCAAAGGCATCATTAACATAAATTTCCCCCAGCCGGGACAGCTGCTTCGCCAGCCCGGGATCGTTTTTTTCTTCCCCGGGTTCAAACCGCACATTTTCTAAAAGAAGCACTTCTCCCTGCGATAAGGAGTTTACTACCCCGGCAACCCTGTCACCCACAACTTCATCTACCTTGGTGACTTTTTTGCCCAAGAGCTCTTCCAGCTTTTCAGCCACCGGGTCCAGCTTCAGCTCTTCCTTCTTTTCTCCCTTGGGACGGCCCAGATGAGAAATCAAAACCAGGTTTGCGTTCCGTTCCAAAAGATAGCGTATGGTAGGCAGTGACAACCTTATGCGCGTATCATCCTGGACTTTGCCATCCTTCAACGGCACGTTGTAATCCACCCTTACCAGCACTTTTTTATTTTCCACGGGAATATCCCGCACCGTCTTTTTGTTCATTTTAATTCACCCCATATATAAAATTACCTTTACCCCGATATTTATTCGATAACATCTCCTGAAATCCTTTAAAGCTTCCTGGAGATCTGTTCCATTTTCCTGAAGCGGTGGTTCATCCCGGACTTCCCCAACGGGGGGTGCATCATTTCTCCCAGCTCTTTCAGGGACGCTTCCGGGTAATTGCGCCTTAGCCTGGCTACCTCCCGGAGGCTGCCGGGGAGATTTTCCAGACCCATGAGGCGTTCTATTTTGTCAATAACCTGCAGCTGGTACCGGGAAGCCTGCAATGATTTATCCAGGTTGGCCGTTTCACAGTTAACCACGCGGTTTACCTGGTTGCGCATGCTTTTAAATACCCGCTGGTTTTCTACCTGCAGAAGGGAATGGTGTGCTTTAATAACCCGCAAAAATTCGGTGATGGAATCTGCATTTTTTACATACGTGTAATAACCGTTTTTACGCTTGCGAACCGCAGCTTCAATATTAAATTTGTACATTATCATCTTTATCACCCGGGCGTATTCTTCATACTCTGAAAATATTTCCAGATGGTAACCAGAGCGGGGAGAGCTTAAATAGCCGGCAGCTATAAAAGCACCTCTTAAGTAGCTGCGCCTGCAACAACGCGATAAATTAAAGTTTTCCGAAGTAAACAGGCCCGGTTCCCGGGAAGATTCTTCTTTTATATTAATTGAGGGCAGCAGGTTTTCTATCCGGGAAGCTTCCTGCACCCGGAGGATAAAATAAGAGGTTTCCATCCGGCTGCCCCGGTAATGAATCACCTGGGGAGGTGTACCACCGATCTCCTTGACCAAACTAAAAAAGTGCCTGGCCACAGGCGAACCTTCTACTACTACGTCAAGGGTAGGTTTTTTATTGCTAATAATAATATAACCCCTGAAATGCACAAAAGCAGACAGTTCGGCTTGCCTGCAGCAGGAACGCTCCGGCCAGTTCCTGGTAAGTTCACTTTTTACCTGCCTGGAAAATGATTCCGTAGAAGTTGGAAACACGTTTATCACCCGCTTTCCGCTTTCCGCTTTCCGCTTTCATAAACTGCTGGTAACTACCCGGTCATTTACTGCTACACCCGCAGACCTAAACTTTCTGCAAATCACGGTGTTCCACACTCAACCGAAAACCTTTATCTTCCAGGAAGCGTGCCGTTTCCTCGGCAACTGCTACGGAGCGGTGCCTGCCCCCGGTACATCCTACAGCTATCACCAGGTGGCTTTTGCCTTCTTTTACATAATGAGGCAGCAAAAACTCCAGGAGATCCACCAGTTTTTGGAAAAATTTGTGGGTCACCGACCATTTCCACAGGTAATTATAAACCTCCTGGTCATGGCCCGGCAGGGAGCGTAAATGTTCAACATAATGGGGATTGGGCAGAAACCTGACGTCGAAAACCAGGTCGGCATCCATGGGCAGCGAATATTTATAGCCAAAAGAAATAATGGTCACGTATACATTTTTTTCCCGGCGTTCCGGGGAATAAAGGTCAAATATCCTCTCTTTAAGCTGAGCAGGGGTGAGTGCAGAAGTATTTATGACGTTGTCAGCTTTACCCCGTATTTCGCTAAGCATTTCCCTTTCACGAGAGATGGAATCACTAATAGCCCCGCCTTCAGCCAGGGGATGCTTTCTCCTGGTTTCCTTAAACCGCCGGACCAGGGCATCATCATCCGCCTCCAGAAACAGTATTTCATATTCAAAACCCATATTTTCCAGCTGGTCCAAAGATTCAAATAGCTGGGAAAAAAATTCGCCACCCCGTATGTCGGATACCAGGGCTACCCGGTTAATTTTACCTTCCGACTGCATGCACATTTCCGCAAACTTGGGGATAAAAGATGGGGGAAGATTGTCCACACAAAAATAGCCCAGATCTTCCAAAAAACCTACAGCGTTACTTTTTCCTGCTCCGGAAAGCCCGGTAATCAAAAGAAACTGCACCTGTTGCATTTTTATGGCTCCTTTTTACTTCAGGTAAAGTGGCGGTAGCAACGCCCCGGGTCTATAACGCTTTCCGCCCCGCTTTTATTTATAAGGATCATTCCCTTTTCGGGACCCGTTACTTCTCCTATAACCACAGCAGGGGTGCCAGTTTCAACTTCAAGAGACTGCTTTAAGCTATCCACATACTGCTGCGGAACTGTAAACAAAAGCTCGTAGTCTTCTCCCCCGTACAGGAGCCAATCCTGCAAGGAATGGCCTGCCTTTTCTGCCAGCAATTCCGCTTCCGGGCGGTAAGGGAGAAGATTATAATCCACACGTGCTCCAGTATTGCTGGCGGCACAGATACCTCTAAGACCGGCGGCCAGCCCGTCACTTAAATCTATCATGGCTCCCACCCGGGAGTTTCTTAAAACTGCAGCTTCCCGGTACCTGGGAACCGGCCTCAAATGGGCCTGTATTAACGGATTTGCCCTGCTTTTTTCCATTATACCCCGCATGGAAGCTTCTTGAAACCAGTAAAGCCCTGCCGCAGAAGATCCCAGCTCCCCTGTTACCAGTATACAGTCTCCCTTAGAAGCCGAGAACCGGCAAATCAGTTGCTGAGGGAAAACTTCACCCATGACAAAAACATCTACTACGATAGTGGAAGAAGAAGTGGTATCGCCGCCCACTACAGCCACCCCCGCCTCGCGGGCCAACTCCAGCATTCCCCGGTAAAAATCCTCCCAGAAATGCAGTGTGGTCTCGGCAGGGATCGCCAGTGAAACCATGGCCCACCGGGCCGTAGCGCCCATTGCCGCCATATCACTAAGGTTAATGGCCAGGGCCTTGTAGCCCAAATCCCGCGGGTGGGTATAAGACAGGTCAAAGTGCCTGCCCTCTATCATCATATCACATGAGCTTACCAGGTAGCGGTCCGGTCCGGTTTCCATCACTGCGGCATCATCTCCCACGCCGCAAACTACTTTTCCCTCGCTTCCCTGCTGCGGCATTGAGGTGCCCAGCATATCATGAAGTCGGCGTACCAGTTCTTCTTCGCTGCAGTCTTTAATTTTTACCAACCTGCAACTCTCCTTTACCCGCTCCCACAGTTTACAGTTTAATCCTGTCCCCTGCCTGTCCTTTCCCTGCGCCGATTCAAAAAGTCAATAATCTCCTCCTGGCGTGTGTTTATTACCAGGTTCTCAGGAACATTTAACTCCCCCAGAAGTGTAAGGGCTTTTTGCCACTCTCCGACTGCATCGTGAAAGTGGGCATCGCTGTTTACCACCATTTTTACCCCTGCATCCCTGGACAGGCGGGCAATTTTTCGGCAGTTTTCTTCGCTGCCGCTCCTTACCTTAAACGAGCTGTTGTTTATTTCCAGCACCTTGCCTTCTTCCCAGGCTTTTTCCACCAGCTTTTCAGCCATTACCGGAAACTCCGGGTTGCCGGGATGAGCTATCCCATCCACAGAAGGCTTCTTAAGTGCACCAATCATGGCCTTAGTATTTACCGCCTCTTCTGCCGGCTCAAAACAGTAAGGATGCATGGAAGCCCACACCAGGTCCATATTCTGCAAGTAGTTTTCCGGCAAGTCAAGTTGCCCCGCTTCATCTATTATATTGGCTTCAACCCCGTACAAAAGTTTTACGCCGTAAAGCTGCCGGGGCAAGATCTCCAGGTTGCCAAAATGGTAACGGTGCGGACCTCCCGGCAGGGAAGGACCGTGGTCGGTAATAGCAACCATAAGGAGTCCTTTTCGAGCCGCCGCCTGGGCAATCTCATCTATAGTGCTGTAGGCATGGCCACTGGCCACGGTATGGGTATGCAGATCAGCCACTGGCTTCCAACCGGTATCCATAAAAATAACTCCTGTTTACAAATTTAAATTGATGCTGTCAAGAACTCCGCTTGCAAACTTGTTGGCAAAGTCAGATCCAGTGGAAGCAAATACTCACCTTCCACCACTGCCTGGTAAAAACTTGCAACCAGTATGCCTCCGCTTACAGGCCTTTTGCTTTAGCTAGAGGCGGTTGACCACGTATTTCTCTATTACTTCCGCCACCCCATCTTCCCCGTGAGAAAGGGTTACCAGGTCCGCAACCTCTTTCACTTCCGGCCTGGCATTGCCTACTGCCACCCCCAGCCCGGCATATTCCAACATGTCTATATCATTATAGCTGTCTCCGAAAGCAATAACTTGCTCGCGGCTGATTCCCAGCTTACTTGACAAAAATTCCAGGGCCTGCCCCTTGGTGGCTTCAGGATGAGTAATCTCCAGGAAATTTGGCAGCGAACCCATTACTTTCAACCTGCTGCCATACTTCTGCTGCAAATACTGCTGCAAATCATCCAGCCAGCCATCCCAGTTAATCACCGTCAATTTGGCAGGTTTCTGTCTACACTGTTTCAAGTAGCCTGTTAACTCGCCTACCGGTTCCATTTCCACCGAGGAAATGGTTTTATAATAGCGGGTATAAACGTTGTGTTCTTTTACGCAAATCCGGTCTTCCAGGTAAAGGTTTACATGATAGCCCTTCTCCTGGCAGTCGTTAATAACCTCTAAAGCCAGGTCCTTTTCCAGCGGGCGGTAGTAAAGGGGTTCTTCCTGTTGCAAGGTGCGAATAAGAGCCCCATGATAAACAATAACAGGTATATCCGACAACCCCAATTCCCTGGCATAAGGAAGGCAGGAGCGGAACATCCTGCCCGTAGCTATAGTTACATGAACCCCCTTCTGCCTGGCTTTTTTTAAAGCCAAGCGATTCCTTTCGGATATGCTCTGATCCTCTCCCAGCAAAGTATCGTCCAGGTCGAGTGCAATTAAACAGTAATCCAATTTTTCCTCCCGTTACTGAAGTTTAACTTGCCGCGTAGCTACATTATAACATAAAATTTTGGTTATGCCCCATTTAGTTAGCAAGCTGATGTTTCCCTGGCGATCTTGACCCGACAGGCGCTCTCAATTTAAAGCCTTTTTTATTTTTCTACTTGATCGGCTTAAAACGGAATCGCTGATCGGTTTTCTCCGGAACAGGTGATCGATTCATAGCGGAATAAGTGATCGGTTTCCAGCGGAATACGCACATATCAAAACCCCGAAGACTTCAAAAGTTTGTGCGATAAGTGCTACCGCTTAGATTGGTATATTTACGCACAAAAAACTTTTTCCGGGCCCCAAGCGGTAATTAAATACCTGGGTAGCTATACTCACCAGATTGCTGTCTCTAATCAAAGAATTGTTTCGGTAAATGAGAAAACGGTTACTATCTTGCTAAAGCATGGTGCTTAGCATTATCCTAAAAAAAGATTTGACGCTATGGCCTGTCTGTAAAAAAGATAAACTGTGCGAAGCATACTTTTATCATCCCGGAGGGGTTCCTTAATTCTTTAGATAAATTGAATAGTTTATCTAAAAAGCCGCTTCAGTGGGAAGGGGGGAAATGTGTCTAATTTTACAGGGACAAGGGGACAGGTCCATCGTCCCAGTTCAGGGACAACAGGGACAAGGGGACAGGTCCATCGTCCCAGTTTAAAACCCCTCGATAGATAAATGACAGTTGGAATTAGATTACTAAAATAACAAAAGTATTTTTCAAAAAATAACTACTAAGGCTCTATGTGGATAATAGTAACTTGAGATCAGCTCCAACTCACCATGTGGAGGGCTTTTTATCTTGTCTCTTGCTTCTTGTTTCTGGCTTCTTGAATGGGGGCTTTTTTTCTCATCTTTTACTTCTGACTTCCGACCTTTAATACTGTCAGCTACCCCAAACAGACTTTTCGAAGCTTACATCCTTCAGCTATTTCTTCCGGCCTGCTACCTCCTTTGCCTACGCTTAACCGCATCTGTTACCAGAATGCACCCAAGGCTAAGTACTGGTGGTTGGCTAGTCCTTGCCAGACGGGTTTCTCAACCGCTCAACACGTTGCGCTTTCACGGCGCACTACCCTTGCCCCTCTTGCGACAAAAGAACCGTCCCCGTGTCTTACCCGTGTCTTACCGGTGGAGGTGCCGGTATACTCGCTCAGCCAGTTCACGGCTGAATCCCGGTACTTTCTCGATCTCTTCGGGAAGAGCTTCCATTAAATTTTCCATACCTCCAAAGCTTTGCAGGAGCCTGCTGCGCCTCTGCTTTCCTATACCAGGTATTTTTTCCAGCACAGACGAAGAAGCGCTCCGCTCTCTTAGTTTGCGGTGGTAGGAGGCGGCAAAACGGTGGGCTTCATCTCTTATCCTCTGCAAAAGCTGAAGAGCGGCGTGGTTGTTTGGCAGCAAAAGAGGCGCCTTCTGTGAAGGCAGGTAAATTTCTTCCTTCTGTTTGGCCAACGACAAAAGGGGGATTTCTAACTCTTTCTGCTTGATAACCCCGGCAGCAGCTTCCAGCTGGGTTGGGCCTCCATCCACCAGCACCAGGTCCGGAAGAGGCAATTCCCGGTGGTCCAGCCTTCTGGCCAGCACTTCCCGGAGAGAAGCAAGATCATCTCCGCCCCCGCTTCCCCGAATACGAAACCGGCGATAGCCGTCCTTGAACGGTTCTCCCTGTTGAAACACTACCATGGAACCAACAGTTTCCCTACCTCCCAGGTGGGATATATCGTAGCCTTCAATTCTTTCCAACGGGGTTGCCCCGGTTAGTTTTTGCAGCTCCTCCAGGCCTGCAGCACCTGCTGCATAATTATCCCGGCTTTTCCTTTCTTGCAGCTGCAGCCTGCCGTTCCTGAGGCACAAATCCACCAGCTTTTTACGCTCCCCCCGGCGGGGAACCAGCATCTCTACTTTTTGCCCCCTTATACCTCCAAGCCATTCCGACAACAGCCCATCTTCATCGGTGGACATATTTAACAATACCAGGGAAGGCGGATACACGCCCCGGCTGTAGTAATTTTTTATAAACCCGGCCATTATTTCATTTTCCGGGGTGCCAGAGGAAACCCGCAGGGCAAAGAAATCCTGGCCCCGCAGCCGCCCTTCCCTGATACGCAACATTTGCACCCCACTGTCTGCTTCTTCGCATACCAGGGCAAAAACATCTACATCTTCAGCCGCAGGGGGGTGTACCTTTTGCGGCTCGTTTAAACTTTGTAAACTGTACAGGCGATCGCGATAGACGGCAGCTTTTTCATAATCCAGGTTTTCCGCAGCTTCCCGCATGCGGTTCTCCAGGTCCACAACCAGTTCCTGCTGCTTGCCCTGCAGGAAAAGTGTTGCCTGCTCCACCAGCCTGCCGTATTCCTCCGGGGATACAGCTTCTTTTCCCCGGCAAGGAGCCAGGCAGCGGTTCATCTGGTAATTAAGGCAGGGCTTGCCCTGGGGTGTGCCGTCTAAAAACCGGCGGCATTTTCGCAGGGGAAATATCCTGCCCATAAAGCGCAGAGTGTGGCGCACCGGGCGTACCCGGGTAAAAGGGCCAAAATATTGCGGCTCTTTATAGCCGGGCCCTTCACCTTTATCTTTTTTTTCCGGCAAGCGCACCAGCTCCAGGCGGGGATACATTTCCCCGGTTATTTTTATATAGGGATAATCCTTGTCATCTTTCAGGTTTACATTGTAGCGGGGTTGATAATCCTTTATTAACTGGGCTTCCAGAACCAGGGCTTCTACTTCGCTGTCTGTCACCATATATTCACATTCTTCCACGCGCGACATTAACGCTCCCAGGCGGGGGGGCAAACCGGACTGAAAATAAGAGGCGACCCGCGGGCGCAGGTTCACCGCCTTTCCCACATAGAGCACCCTCCCGGCCCGGTCCTTGAACAAATAAACCCCGGGGGCGGCTGGAAATTCAGAAACTTTGGCCTGCAGCCGGGGTTTTTTATCGCTATTTTCCAAAGACATGGGAATCCAAATCCTCCTTCCGGCATTGCCGCCACACTGGCCTCTAACTCTGCATCCGGCGCTGCCTTTCACTGTCTCAGCATGGGTTGACACCTTTTTAAAAAAGGTAATGGTTAGCAGAACCGTTCTCGCGGCAGCACCTGAGGCAACACCGGTCGCAGGAAACGCCCGGTGTGGGATGCTTCGTTTAAAACAACTTCTTCGGGAGTTCCGCGGGCTACAACGCGGCCGCCGTTCTCTCCGCCTTCCGGTCCCAGATCAATTAAATAGTCGGCTTTTTTAATAACTTCCATGTTGTGTTCAATTACCACTACTGTATTGCCGTTATTAACCAGCCTATCCAGCACTTGCAGCAGCTTCTTGATGTCCTCCAGGTGCAACCCGGTGGTGGGCTCATCCAGTATATACATGGTTCTGCCACCAGTGCGGCGGGAAAGTTCCGCGGCCAACTTGACCCTCTGGGCTTCGCCGCCGGAAAGGGTTGTAGCCGGCTGCCCCAGGCGTATATAACCCAATCCCACGTCGTAAAGGTACTGCAGCCTGCGCTGTACCCGGGGGATATTCGAAAAAAGCTCCAGGGCTTCCTCCACGGAAAGATCCAGTACTTCGGCAATATTCAGACCCTTGAAATATACTTCCAGGGTTTCCCGGTTGTACCTCCTGCCCCGGCATACTTCGCAGGGCACGTAAACATCGGGCAAAAAGTGCATCTCTATCCTCAGAATGCCGTCCCCGCGGCAGGCCTCACACCTTCCCCCTTTGACGTTAAAACTAAAGCGTCCCGGTTTATATCCCCTCATACGGGCTTCCTGTGTCTGAGCAAACAGTTCCCGGATACCGTCAAAAACTCCCGTGTAAGTAGCGGGGTTGGACCTGGGAGTCCTCCCGATGGGGGACTGATTTATTTCTACTACCTTGTCCAGGTACTCCAGTCCGGAAATAGAATCGTGGTCTCCACCTTTGTCATGTCCCCGGTGCAGCTTGCGCGAGAGCTCCCGGGCCAGGATACCGTTAACCAGGGTGCTTTTCCCGGATCCGGAAACGCCGGTTACACAGGTAAATACGCCCAGGGGAATTTCTACGTCGATATTTTTAAGGTTGTGCTCGCGGGCGCCGTGGACTATCAGCCACCGGCCTTCTACCGGGCGCCGCTCTGCGGGTATTTCTATACTCTGCCTGCCAGAGAGGTACTGCCCGGTTACCGAGGCGGGTTCTTCCATTATTTCCGGAAGAGAGCCAGCAGCTACAATTTCGCCACCGGAAGCTCCGGCTCCCGGGCCTATATCCACTACGTGGTCGGCCCGCCGGATGGTTTCTTCGTCGTGTTCCACCACTATAACCGTATTACCCAGGTTGCGCAGCTCTTCGAGGGTATCCAGGAGCCGGCAGTGATCCCGCTGGTGCAACCCTATGCTGGGTTCATCAAGGATGTAGATTACCCCGGTAAGACCCGAACCTATCTGAGTAGCCAGGCGGATGCGTTGGGCCTCACCCCCGGAAAGGGTGGCTGCGGACCTGTTCACAGTGAGGTACTCCAGGCCCACGTTTTCCAGGAAACTCAAGCGGGAGTTAATTTCCTTCAGTACCTGTCTTGCTATATGGCGCTCTTTTTCGCTTAACTCCAGGTTCAGGAAGAAATCCCTTGCCCTGGATACGGACATGGATACTACTTCTGCAATGTTTTTACCCTGCAGGGTTACCGCCAGGCTGGATTCCTTTAAGCGAGCGCCCCCGCAGGAGGGACAGGGCCGTGAAGTCATGTAGCGACTCATCTCCGCCTGGGCTTCTTCGGAAGAAGACTGCTGGTAGCGATCTTCCAGGATACGGATAACCCCGGGAAAGCGGCGCCGGTACTTTTTATTTTTGCCGTACATGTTGCGGTAGGAAAAATTTACGGCTTCCGGGGAACCGTACAGCAATATTTCCTTTTCTTCTTCAGAAAGTTCCTTAAAAGATTTCTTCAAATCAATACGGTACTGTTCGGCAGTCGCTTCCAAAAACCTGGAAAAATAGCGCATGCCCCAGCTCCAGGCATGTATGGCCCCTTCAGCCACAGAAAGTTCGGGGTTGGGAATTACCCGGTCAGGGTCCAGCTCCAGCCGCCGGCCCAACCCGCCACAGTCCGGGCAGGCTCCGTAAGGGCTGTTGAAGGAAAAAACCCGTGGGCTAATTTCTTCAAAGCTAAAACCGCATTCCGGGCAAGCAAATTTGTCGCTAAATAAAAGCTCACGGTCTTCCATTACCTCCACCAGTACCAGCCCTTCAGAAAGTTTTAAAGCCGTCTCCAGGGAATCAGCCAGGCGGGTGCGGGCTTCTTCTTTTAATACCAGGCGGTCTACTACCACTTCTATAGTGTGTTTTTTGTTTTTATCCAGGGCAATATCCTCTTCCAGCTCCCTGATTTCCCCGTCAACCCTTACCCGGACGTATCCCTTACGCCTGATATCCTCCAGAAGGCGCACGTATTCTCCCTTCCTGCCCCGTACCATGGGAGACATGACCTGCAGGCGGCTTCTTTCCGGAAGCTGGTAAAGCCGGTCCACCATCTGCTGTACCGTCTGCCGGGAAATAGGAAGTACACACTTGGGGCAATGCGGCTTTCCTACGCGGGCAAACAAAAGTCTTATATAATCGTATATCTCCGTTACCGTCCCCACCGTGGAGCGCGGGTTCCGGGTAGTTGTTTTCTGGTCTATGGATATAGACGGGGAAAGACCTTCCAGCATATCTACGTCCGGTTTATCCATTTGCCCCAAAAACTGGCGGGCGTACGCCGAAAGTGATTCGATGTAGCGCCTCTGCCCTTCTGCATATATAGTATCAAAAGCCAGGGAGGATTTACCCGAGCCGCTGACCCCGGTAAACACAATCATACGATCCCGGGGCAAATCCAGGTCTACATCTTTTAAATTGTGTTCCCGAGCTCCCCGGATTATTATTTTTTCCCGTGCCATAATATTTGCTTTCTCCTTTCTTTAACACTCCCTGCTTTTTGTCCTGCTTCCTGCCAGGTTTATGCTTACTTTGACTTTTCATAGTCGTAGGAATCATGCGAGGATTTGCCGGTTTCCAGCTCAAAAATCAAGTCCCGCAGCTGGGCTGCTTTTTCAAAATCCAGCTCCCGGGCCGCTTCCTTCATCTGCTTCTTGAGGTCCGCCAAAACTTCGCGCCTCTTGGCTGAGCTATAATTTTTCCACTTCTCCTGCAGGGGAGCATAGGTTTCTTCTTCCTCTTCGGCAACACGAGAAGCTTCAATAGCACCGCGCACTTCTTTGCGTATTGTCTGCGGAACAATACCGTGCTTACGGTTGTATTCTTTCTGGCGACGGCGGCGCCGGTTAGTTTCTTCAATGGCTGCACTCATGGCCGCAGTCACCTGGCGGGCGTACATTACCACCCGGCCTTCTACGTTCCTTGCGGCCCGGCCAAAAGTCTGGATAAGCGATCTTTCTGAGCGCAGGAATCCTTCCTTGTCCGCATCCATTATAGCCACCAGGGACACCTCGGGAAGATCCAGGCCTTCCCGGAGCAGGTTGATTCCTATAAGCACATCAAACTCTCCCAGCCGGAGTCCCCGGATTATACTCATACGCTCCAGGGCATCAATCTCGGAGTGCATGTATTTAACCCTTAGCCCCATCTCCCGGTAATGGTCCGTTAAATCTTCCGCCATCCTCTTGGTCAGGGTAGTTACCAGCACCCGCTGGTCTTTATCCGCCCTCTTTCTTATCTCGCCGTAGAGATCATCCACCTGCCCTTCCACGGGGCGAACTTCTATCTCCGGGTCCACCAGGCCGGTGGGGCGGATTATCTGTTCTGCTACCCGGCCGCTGTTTTTCAGTTCAAAGGGGCCCGGGGTTGCCGAAACAAACACGGCCTGGTCTACCAGGGCTTCAAACTCGTTAAACCGCAGAGGACGGTTATCCAGGGCGGAAGGCAGGCGAAAACCGTTTTCTACCAGGGTTCTTTTACGGGATAGATCACCCGCGTACATGCCGCCTATCTGGGGAATCGCCATGTGAGATTCATCAATAAAAAGAAGAAAATCTCCGGGAAAGTAATCCAACAAGGTGTTGGGCCTGCTACCCGGCGGCCTTCCGTCCAGGTGGCGGGAATAATTTTCGATGCCGCTGCAGTAGCCCACTTCCAGCATCATCTCCAGGTCGTAAGAAGTGCGCTGTTCCAGGCGCTGGGCTTCCAGCAGGCGATCCTGTTCTTTTAACTCTTTTAACCTTTCTTCCAGCTCTTTCTCTATGGACTTAACTGCTTCTCCCAGCCTGTCCGGAGAAATAACAAAGTGGCTGGCCGGAAATATGGCCACGTGATCCCTTTCCGCGGTAACTTTTCCGGTAACCAGGTCTATTTCGCGGAGCCGCTCAATTTCCTCTCCAAAAAGCTCCACCCGAATAGCCGCATCCGTGTAAGAAGCGGGAAATATTTCTATTACATCACCCCTGACCCGGAAGGTATTGCGCTGAAAATCGGTGTCGTTGCGGTTGTAATGTATGGCCACCAGCTTCCTTAAAATCTCTTCCCGGCTCTTCTCCATCCCTCTTCTTAATGAAAGTACCTGCTTACGATACTGATCAGGGGAACCCAGTCCGTAAATACAGGACACGCTGGCTACTACAATAACGTCCGTCCGCTCTAGCACGGCACTGGTGGCGGAATGGCGCAGCTTGTCAATTTCCTCGTTAATAGAGGAATCTTTCTCTATATAGGTGTCTGTCTGCGGAATATACGCTTCCGGCTGGTAGTAGTCATAATAACTAATAAAATATTCCACCGCGTTTTCCGGGAAAAACTCTTTAAATTCGCTGCAGAGCTGGGCTGCCAGGGTCTTGTTGGGCGCCATAACCAGTGCAGGCCTCTGCACTTCCTGGATCATATTGGCCATGGTAAAAGTTTTACCCGAACCCGTAACCCCCAGCATGGTCTGATACCTTTCCCTGCTGCGGATTCCTTCCACCAGCCGGGAAATACATTCCGGCTGGTCGCCCTGCGGCTGGAAATCCGAGGCCAGCTTAAACTCCATGAAGCTCTCCTTCCTTCCTGGGATAGCAAGTTCACATTCTTTCTTTTAGTTCTTTTAGTTTAGATTATACTTTTTGTTATCAAGTTACAAAGCATCTCTCAATCTCTAATCTCTAATCTCTAATCTCTAATCTCTAATCTCTAATCTCTAATCTCTAATCTCTAATCTCTAATCTCTAATCTCTAAGAGTATTATAATATTATACCATACAAAAAAAAGTGAAACCATACCTCGGCTCCCACTTCTATATCTGGCCTCTGGACTTCTAACCTCTAATTTTCCACTTCTAACCTCTCAAAAAGATGTAGTTCACGCTGGGGGGAAGACAATGCCTGCAGCCTGGAACCAGGAAGAACAGGTGGAGACTTTCCTTCTATCCTCCACCCTGCCAGCCTCCAACTGTTCTTAAGTGTTAAGTGTCCTTTTCCGGTGTTCTATTCCCCGTTGGTAATACCCAGGTAGAGTACCCCCAGCCCAACCATGAGAAAAATTGCTGTAGTTCCTATCCGGAGCAGGTGCGGAGGCACCAGCACCAGGAGCTTGCTTCCCAGGAAAGCCGCAAGAGTATGGTTTGCCAGCATGGCCAGAATAGAACCCAGCAAGACCGCCCAAGGGGAACCAAAGCTGGCTGATAGCATTAGCACCGCCAGCTGAGTTTTATCACCCATTTCAGCTATCAGGGTTACACCAAAAGCCTGGGCAAACCCCGAACCGGACAGCTTCTTTTGCCCTTCCCCGCCTTCTGGCTGGATGTAGTTCCAGATACCCATCATTATAAAAAAAGCTCCCGATACTATGGTGATAACGGAAAAGGGCACAAAAGCATATATTACACTTCCCAGGGCTACAGCCAGGGAAACAAGTATAACCAGTGCCAGCATGGCACCACCAAGCACGTGAGCCGGAGGATAGCGGGAAGACAAGCTAAGGGTTACCAGCTGGGTTTTATCACCCAGCTCCGCCATAAAAACACTACCGAAAGAAGTTAGTAATGCCGTTAACATAGTATTCTCCCGCCATAATGATAATTTTAAAACGGAACACATTCTTCCTTATTAAAATTATTCACCGGCAGGAGTTTTATTCAAGGAAACCATAACCTTTTTAGCGCCGTTTCAACCATTTTTTTAATTTGTTCCAGGGATTATAATTTACTGCCTCCAGGTACACCTTGGCCCGGGTATCGGGGACCAGTACCAGGCCCAGGTTATCGGGGGAAGAAGGTGAAACCCTGCCCTTACCCCACGGGAAAAAACCCCTCTTTTTTCTTTCCTGGTAAAGACGCTGCATAACCACAGATATTTGACTGCCATCTCTTTCAACCAGCAGGTAAGTCCAGAAACCGCCCCCCAGCACCAGTCGCCAAAAATGCCCGGTATCATGCACTTTCTCCCTGTTAACCTCCCGTATAACATCCCCGCTCTGCAGACCGGCCTGCTCCGCGGAAGTGCGGGAATAAACCGCCAGTACCTTAACCCCGCCATCCTCGGGTGCAGTGTAGATGGGGCTACATTCCATCTCCCTTTTATTGCCCAGGTACACTACAATTTCATGTCCCAGGGGAGCGAAAATTATCCCCAGAGGCACGGCAAGAAAATGAAAAACGGAAGCCAGGGATATTCCCAACAGGCAAAGGCTGTAAATAGCCAGGTAACAAGAAGAATAAATGCTTTTTTCCCGCGGTGTAGAGCTAATGGCCATATCCGCGTACCCCATGGCTACGGGAGCAGCAACCAGGAGCAAGCCGGCCATTCCTCCGGCTAAATCCGGCTGTGATAAAGGCCACCATCCCGGACCTTCTATAGTTTCATACAAGGTCTCATGAAAATCTGCGGCTATCAGAAGCACCAGAGGTACCGGCCAGAATCTCTGCAACCTGAAACCTCCTACAATCTTGCCGCCGGGAGATTTATAAAACACGGGGCTGGCCCCCAGGTGCCCACTCAAATAAATCAACACGGCTTCCGTTAAATGAAGCGCCGCCACCAGGACCAGCATACCAGGAATATAAATTTCCGCCAGTGAATTTAAAAAGCCCGGCGCTTCACCCGGGAAATCATTCACCAGGAGCCGGGCAAGAAAAACCAGCACAGAAACTATCCCTACGGAATACGCAAAACACAGAAAACGAGGATGGATGGTAAGCAGCATTATAGCAATAATCAACATCAAGTAGATACCCCAAATACTTAAATAAAAGCCCGGTAGCACCAGCACCAGGCTGGCTATAAAGCCGCCCGCGAAACCCGCCACCAGGGAAGGAATAATTTGGCGTCTCCAGTCATTGTAGGGCCAACCCAGCAGTTTTACCTCTGTCTGCACCATCTTGTGGTAAAGGTAAGCAATTAAAAAAATCACCAGGTAAAAAAAGGGGTGGATAATAAAAAAGGCATAACTCTCCAGTATAGCCCAGATAATTTCCAGCATAGAATTACCGCCCTGAATTAATTATTTCTACTGCTTTCTGCAGCTGGGGATCTTCTTCTTCCATCAATCTATCCAGCTCTTTACGCAGCTGGAGCCAGGTTAAATCGTCAAATGCTCCGGTTTGGGAAATATTGTTTTCCGATTGAAATTCTTTTATTACCCGGCTGGTATTTTCATCAAACTTGCCCGTAGGGATAATCTCATATCCCAGTTTTTCCAGCATTTCTTGCAGTAGATATACTGCTTCCCCGCGTTCACCTTCTTCCAACCTTTCGGGAATAAAATACTCGTAGTAGCGAAACACTTCCGGGAGCTCCACCTCGTGATCCGGTTCCAACCCTTCTTCGTGGATATCCCTGCCCTCAGGGGTTACGTATCTGGCCACGGTAAGACTTAACCCGCTACCATCATCCAGTTCATATATATTCTGCACCGTAGCTTTCCCAAAGGTTGTTTCCCCTACCAGCTCTGCAACACCGTGGTCCTGGAGCGCACCGGCTAGTATTTCGGCGCCGCTGGCTGAACCCTCGTTTACCAGCACAGCAATTGGATAAGGCCTGACCCCGGATTTTGACTCAAAAACTTCTTTTACTTCGCCATCCCTTCCTATTTTTTTAACGATCTCCCCTTCCGGCACTATAAACTGGGAAACCTTGACCGTCTGTAAAAGAGAACCTCCCCGGTTGTTGCGCAGGTCCAGTACCAGCCCTTCCACCCCTTCTTCCTCTTTTTCCCGCAGCGCTTCATAAAACTCATCTCCCGTGCCTTTGTCAAAATTGCTTATACCTATACTGGCTATTCCTTCTTCTAACCACCGGCTTTCCACGGTGCGCACTTCAATAATGTCTCTTTCCAGGTGCTTATCTATAGGCTCTTCCGCGCCAGGACGTTTTATGGTAACCTCTACCTCGGTCCCCTTCTTTCCCCTTAACCGGTCCGAGGCTTCTTCTACGCTAACAGGTGAAAGCTCTTCCTGATCCACCTTCCATATCCGATCCCCTTCTTTTAAACCCGCTTCCTCAGACGGAGTCCCCGGGAACACTTCCAAAACAGTTACGTGCCGATCCGTTTCCGTTATAAGTATCCCTATGCCCCCAAAAGTTCCCCGCATCCGCTCATCAAATTCTTTCTTTTCTTCCCGAGTTAAAAAATAAGTCTGCGGATCCTCCAGGGTTTCCAGCATACCCTGCACCGTGCCTTCCATCAGTTCGGAAGCATCCACTTCTTCTATATATTCCTCTTGCAGTATATTTATTACTTCCATCACCTGACTAAATTGTTCCGTCTCCTTAGATTCGCGGGTAAAATAAAAAGTTACCAGGTTGGTGCCCGCCAATACTACCATAAAAACCGCCAGAATAACTACTTTTTTTAGCCTCATAATAATTTACCTCCACCTTCCTCTCTGGTAACATGATGATACTGATTGCTTCACTTTTCCCAACGCCCTATAAACAAAAACGGGCTACCTAACATTATAAAACCATCAGGGCCCGTTTTCCAATAGTAATCTTAATATTTTACCGTTTTAGGGTAAATAATTCATGGGATTTTTTCTGTCCCCGTCAATCCTGACCTCAAAGTGAACATGGGGACCGGTGCTGGCACCCGTAGAGCCGATTGTAGCAATATTCTGTCCCCGACTTACCACGTCCCCTTCTTCTACCAGGCGTGAATGGCAGTGCGCGTAAAGGGTGACAAAATCCCGACCCGCGCTGTCCTGTCCGTGATTAATCATTACCAGGCTGCCATAACTTCCCAAACCATCATTTACGGAATACTCGTCCCGGCCCGCCGACCTGGTCTGGTAATTTCCAGATGCAGTATGTACCCCTGAAAATATTACCACTCCACTCGCTGCTGCTTCCAGGTAAGCCGGATTGCCATTGTAAGTGCCGGACAAAGGCCACCGGTGCCTGCCCGGGGCAATGTCTATGCCGCCGTGAAAACTTGTCCTGCCTGTAATGGGATGCTGCCGGGTCCCAAAGCCGGAAGTAATATTGCTGCGCCCGCCCCAGGGCCACTGCAGGCTGTCCGGGGCAGTAAAATCTTCCGCAGTTTGATCCTGCAGCATTTCCTGTATAATGCTGTCCAGCTTTTCGGCTTCCCGTTCCAGCTCCGCTATGGCACGTTCTTTCTCTTCTATGGCTTCTCTTAATTCAGCCCTCTTTCGGTCCCTGGAAGCCATGGTGTTTTCCAGCTGTTCTCGCTGATCCATCGTTTCCCGGCGTGTTCTTTGCAGCTCTACTCTCTTGCCTTCCAGTTCGTTTTTCATTACCAGTATTTGGTCCCTTCTTTCCTCAACTTCAGCCATTAACATGGCATCGTTGTCGGCTATAGCCTGAATATCGTTAAAACGGGTTAAAAATTCCCCGAAAGAAGTGGAACTAAATAAAACTTCCATGTAGCTAGCATCACCTTTTTCATACATAACGCGGAGCCTTTTTTTCAAAAGGTCTTCCCGGTATTCCAGTTCCTCTTCCGCTTCCTGCAGCTCTTCTTCCGTTTCTTCTATTTCCCGCTCTTTTTCGCTTATCTGCCGGTTTAAATGGCTTATTTGGGCCCGAGTTTCGTCCAGCCGGTTATCCAGCCTGGATATTTCCGCCCTTAGCTGCTCTTCCCTGCTGCGGTACTGCCTCAGTTCTTCTTCTTCCTGTTCCAGCCTGTCTTCAACTTGACTGCGGTCTTCCATTACATCATCCAGGTTGGCAGCATAAACCCCGGGAACCAGTGCCGCCAAAAGCAGCACTACCAACAAGTAGGGCATCCATTCGTTTTCCTTTAGAAACAACACCCCACGTCGGAAGCAATTCAATTTACTAACCTCCTTTACCAGAAACTCTGGTCTTACCTCATACCTTTAAATACCTGCCCATTGAAATTAAACTTCCTATAATACCCAGGGCCATTCCCAGCGGAACTACTAAAATTATTACCTGCCCCATGGCTGTTTCCAGCGGTATCAAGGATGGGAAAAATTTGAGATTGGCATCTATCCACTGCAAAACGGATTCATAACCGAAGTATATCCCCACCAGGGGAATAACTGTTCCCAGCAGTCCCAGATTGAACCCCTCAAAGAGGAACGGCCACCTGATAAACCAGTTAGTAGCGCCAACATATTTCATTATCATGATCTCTCTTTTTCTGAGCATTACCGTTAACCGGATAGTATGCGAAATCAAGAAAGTAGCGGTTAAAGCCAGCGCCACCATTAAACCCAATACTGTTACCTGCAATACACCGGTGAAGTCAAACAGGTTTTCTACTACATCTTCACCGAACTCCACCCCTCCCACGGCTGGATAGGTTTCTATTTCCCGTGCCACACTGGATACCGCTTCCGGGTCGTGCATGCTTATTTCGTAAGCATCACGCAGGGGATTGTCCTCGGGGTTCTCGTATCCCTCCAGGAGACCGTTTTCCTCGCCCAGCTGATCCCTTAATCGCTCCAACCCTTCTTCCTTGGAGACAAAGTCCGCCTTCTTTATTTCGGGGTGGTTCCTTAAATTTTCAACCAGCTGCTCCCTCTCATCTGAAGTAGCTTCTTCATCTATATACAGTGCAATTTCCACATCTTGCTCAATTACCTCTGTAAGGTGATGGACATTCATGTTAATGAGGACAAAAACACTGAGAATAAAAAGCGTTACCGCAACTACTCCAATTGAAGCAAGGCTCATCCAGCCGTTTCGAAAAAGGTTCTTCCAGGATTCCCCCATAAAGAATAATATGTTTCTAAAGAGCACGGACGTAGGCCCCCTTTTCCTGGTCACCCACTATCCTGCCTTCTTCCAGGTATATTACCCTCTTTTTTAACTCGTCCACGATCTGCTGGTCGTGAGTAGCTACCAAAACCGTAGTTCCCTTAACATTTATGTTCCGCAAAAGCTTTATTATATCCATGGAAGTTTGCGGGTCCAGGTTACCCGTGGGCTCGTCCGCTACAATCATGGCGGGACGGTTGGATATAGCCCTGGCAATACCCGCCCTCTGCAGCTCGCCCCCGGAAAGCTCGTTCACCCGGGAGTAAACTTTCTTTTTTAGTCCTACCTGCTCCAGCACCTGAGGTATCCTCTTTCTCATCTCCCGGGGCGATGCACCGGACGCCCTCATGGCAAAAGCAATATTATCGTAAACCGTTTTTTCTTCCAAAAGACGGAAATCTTGAAACACAATTCCTATATTTCGCCGTAAAACGGAAACTTCTTTCCCGCGCAAGCGGGACACATCCCTTCCAAAAACCTTTAGCGTTCCTGAAGTAGGTACCAGTTCTTTTATTATCATTTTAAATAACGTAGACTTACCGGCCCCGCTTTGACCTACCAGGAAAACAAATTCTCCCCGGTCTATTAAAAAGCTGACTTTTTTTAATGCCTGGTTACCGTCATTGTACTTTTTGGTAACATTTACTGCTTCTATCATCAAAACCACCCTGGGATTTCCTTAATTTGTTTTTTAGCTTCAATTTAACTATCTACTTAACTATCTACTTACCTATTCTATCTGCTCAGCTTTTTACTTAACATAACTATTCGGGTTAATTCTACTTCGACAAAAAGCCCGATGAATCCTTCAACCAGGGTATATTTTTTTGGGTTTTTGCTAGAATTTTTTTCTTAATTTTTCTTTTCTGTATAAAACCTTCTTATTAAACCGAAATCAGGCGAAACTCTACATATCAATTGTTTTGGTTTTGTTCCAGATGTGTAACCCGGGCCAGGGGCAAAGGTAAAGATCTCCTGTAATATAATTGCTCTATATTATGTACACAATTTTTCTCACCCCTAACCTCACACTTCTCACCTCTCAAAAAGGTAGGGGGAAGAAAAGAGCCCGCGGCAGGAAAGTATAGAATAACCCAAAGGTATTCCTGCAGCGGGCTCTTTATGCCGCCGGGGAAGGAAAAATAGCGTTACCCCTCCCCTTTAGTTTAACTACTTTATCCAGGGCATCATCCGGCGGAGTTTCTGCCCTACTTCTTCTATCAGGTGCTTTTTCTCTTTTTGTCGCAGGGAATGGAACGACGGCTGACCGGCCTGGTTTTCGAGAATCCATTCACGGGCAAATTCGCCGCTCTGTACTTCTTCCAAGATCCGCCTCATTTCTTCTTTTACCCTTTCATCCACTACTCGAGGACCGCGAGTAAGGTCACCGTATTCGGCGGTGTCACTAACCGAGTACCTCATACCCGCCAGGCCGTTTTCGTAAATAAGGTCTACAATTAATTTAAGTTCGTGCAAACATTCAAAATAAGCCACCTCAGGTTGATAACCCGCCTCCACCAGGGTTTCAAAAGAAGACTTGATTAGTTTGGAAGCTCCCCCGCAGAGAACTACCTGCTCTCCAAATAAATCCGTTTCCGTCTCCTCCTGGAACGTGGTTTCCAGGACCCCGGCACGGGTGCTGCCGATACCCATAGCATAAGCCAGGGCCAGGGAAGCAGTATTTTTGGTGTAGTCCTGGTGTATAGCCATTAAAGCCGGCACACCTTTGTCTTCTTTGTACATTCTTCTTACCAGGTGACCCGGGCTCTTGGGCGCAATCATGAACACATCCACGTTTTCCGGGGGAACTACCTGGCGGTAAATTACATTAAATCCATGGGAAAATCCCAGTGCCTTGCCTTCATCCAGGTAGGGAAGAATTTCTTTTTCATAAACTTCCTTTTGGATGGTATCCGGGAGCAGTAGCATAATAACCTCTGCCTGCCGGGATGCTTCCGCTACTGTCGCCACTTCCAGGCCGTCCTCACGGGCCTGGCTGCGTCGTGTGCTGTCCTCTCTCAGTCCTACTACCACCTGTAATCCGCTGTCTTTAAGGTTTTGAGCCTGGGCATGCCCCTGGCTACCATAGCCAAGTACGGCAATCTTTTTCCCTTTCAGGTTTTTTAAATCCGCATCTTCATTGTAATACGCTTTTACCATTTTTACCGCTCCCATTAAACTGCACCGGGAGCTGTTCACCTCCTTGTTACCTGTAGTCTTTCATTAATGTAAACTTTCTTAGAACCTGGCCCGCATCTCTAAGCATGTTTTACTTCACCGGCCAGCTGCTTTACTTTTTTGCTTACTTTTTCGACAGATAAACCGTATTTATCCAGCAATTCTTCCGGGGAACCCGATTCCCCAAAACAATCGGGCATACCCAGGCGCCTGACAACTGCTGGAGAGTTTTCCGATACCACTTCGGCAACCGCACTGCCCAGGCCGCCGATGATACTGTGTTCTTCCAGGGTAACCAGCAGCCCGGTTTCTTTTGCCGCTTTAATAATCAGTTCTTCATCCAGGGGCTTTAAGGTATGCAGGTGCACTACACGGGCCCGCACACCCTCCTTAACCAGCTCTTCAACCGCTTCCAGGGCAATACCCGTCATAAAGCCGGTACTTACCAGCGTAAGGTCTTCACCCTGATTCAACTCCATTCCTTTTCCTATTTTAAAGGAAGTATCCGCAGGAATTACTTCGGGAACCTTGGGGCGCCCCAGGCGTAAATAAACTGGTCCTTCCCACTTGGCCGCCTCCAGGGTAGCCCGGTAAGCTTCTCCTCCATCAGCGGGGCAAATTACTACCATGTTGGGAAGAACACGAGCCAGGGCCAGGTCTTCCAGCCCCTGGTGAGAAGCACCGTCTTCCCCTACGGTTATCCCCCCGTGGCTTCCCGCTATTTTTACGTTAAGCCGGGGATAAGCTACCGAGTTACGTATCTGATCGTATACCCGTCCTACGGCAAAAACCGCAAATGTGCTGGCAAAAGGAATTTTTCCCGCCGTAGCCAGTCCTGCTGCAGTTCCTATCATGTCCGCTTCGGATATTCCCATGTTAAAAAAACGGGAAGGATAATGCTCTGCAAACTTGGCCGACTTGGTAGATTTGGATAGGTCCGCATCGAGCACCATCACCTCTTTATTCTTTTCACCCAGCTCCAGCAGCGCTTCTCCGTATGCATCCCTGGTGGCTTTCATGTAACCTCCTCCTTCTGTTGGTATCCAAGGTCCTTTAATCCCTGTTCAAGTTCTTCCGCGGAAGGGGCTTTGCCGTGCCAGTCCACCTGCTCTTCCATAAAAGAAATGCCTTTACCTTTAACGGTTGCAGCAATTATCATGGTGGGGCGTTCCGTATCACGCCGGGATTTTTCCACTGCATCAATTATGGCGTTGTAGTCATGCCCCTCTATCTCTATCACTTCCCACCCGAAGGCTTTCCATTTTTCCGCAACCGGGAGTGGAGACATTACTTCTTCTATACGCCCGTCAATCTGCATGGAATTGTAATCCAAAAAAGCCGTCAGGTTGCCCAGGCGGTAATGTGCAGAGGTCATGGCCGCTTCCCATATTTGTCCTTCCTGTATTTCCCCGTCGCCAAGCACAGCGTAAGTTCTCCAGTCTGCCCCGTCTGTACGTGCCGCCAGGGCCATACCGTTGGCCACGGATAACCCCTGCCCCAACGAACCCGTAGAAATCTCCACACCGGGAACCAGCTTCATATCAGGGTGTCCCTGCAGGATAGAGCCCAGTTTTCTTAAATTATAAAGCTCTTCTGCAGGGAAAAAACCCTTTTTAGCCAAAACCCCATAAAGAACAGGGGCGGCATGTCCCTTGGAAAGAACTAGCCTGTCTCTTTTTTCCCATGCCGGGTGGTGGGGATCAACATTTATTACATGGAAATACAGGGCGGTAAGTATCTCCACCAGGGATAGTGACCCACCCGGGTGACCCGAGCCGGCCCGGTTAAGCATTATCATAATATTTTTGCGGATCTCCCTTGCTACCTGCTGCAGGTGCTCCTGCTCCTGGCTGGTTAGCAATTCCTTCACCTCCTGTTAAAAAAATATGAGTGGCTGCATATATATCTTTAATTATATCAAATTTATTTCCGGTAAACACCTTTAAAACCTTCCCCTAAAACTTCAGTAGCGCTGCCCAGTATTATAAAAGCCTGGGGATCGGTTTCGTAAACTATGTTCTTTAAGTAAGCAACCTGCAACCTGGTAACCGCACACAAAACTAGCTCACGGGATTTACCGGTATAACCGCCCCTGCCTTCCAGGTAAGTTACCCCCCGGTCCAGTTCATCAAATATTTTTCGGGTTAACTGCTCATGTTTTTCAGATACAATTAAAGCTACTTTTACCTGCCCCAACCCCTCCTGGAAAACATCAACGACTCTGCTACTGATAAACAGGGTAAGTGCCGCATACATGGCCGGCTCCAATCCAAATACCAGCGCCCCGGAGGCTATAATTAAAATGTCACTGCCTATAAGCCCCTGCCCGGTGCTGATACCGGTCAGGCGATGAAGTAAAAGGGAACTTAAAGCAGTACCGCCGGTGGAGCCGCGCGAATAAAAAACCAGCCCCAACCCCGTTCCCATGGTCAAACCGCCGTAAACTGAAGCAAGTAAAATATCCTCTTCCACCAGGGAGGGCAAAAAAGAAAAAACCTCCACTGCAATCGGCAAAAGCAGAGTCCCCAGCAGGCTGTTAATAACCACTTTTTTACCCAAAATAAAATACGCGGCCAAAAAAAGGGGCAGGTTGGCAATCAGTATGGTTAATCCTACCGGCAATCCGATATAGTAATACAATACAATCCCCAGCCCGCTAATTCCACCTGCAGCAAGCTGGTGAGGAATCAAAAACAGGTTTAAACTTGCCGCCACTATAACTACCCCGGCTACAATCCCGGTTATTTCTTTTATAATTCTGGTCCATCTACTGCTGCCCGGGTGGCTCATTATATTTTCTCCTGTTTTATTCTCCCCAGATCATGGCACTAAGATTCCCCGGCCCCGGATTGAGATCCGGATATCAGCCGCAGGTAGCTTTCCTGGAAATGATCAATATTGCCATCCATTACGCTCTCTACGTTTCCTGCTTCCACCCCGGTACGGTGATCTTTTACCAGAGTAAAAGGATGAAAAGTATAGGAACGTATCTGGTTTCCCCAGGCAATCTCCCTTTGCTCTCCCTTCAGTTCTTCCAGTTCTTCTTCTTTTTGTTTCCTGTAGTATTCCGCAACACGGGCCTGTAAAATTCTCATGGCATGGTAACGGTTGCTGTGCTGGCTGCGCTCGTTCTGGCACTGTGCGACTATTCCCGTAGGAAGGTGGGTCATACGGACGGCGGAATCCGTGGTGTTAACGTGCTGTCCCCCGGCACCCTTGGCCCGGAAAGTATCTACTTTTACCTCCTCCTGGTCGATATGGAACTCTTCTTCTTCTACCTCGGGAACCACTTCCACGGAGGCAAAAGAAGTGTGCCGGCGCCCCTGGCTGTCAAAGGGAGAAATGCGGACCATGCGGTGTACTCCTTTTTCGGATTTAAGTAATCCGTAAGCATTTTTACCCTTAATCAGCAGGGTTACACTTTTTATCCCCGCCTCTATATCCGCAAGATAGTCCAGAACTTCCACTTCCATACCTTTTCTTTCCGCCCAACGCAGGTACATGCGCATGAGCATTTCAGCCCAATCCTGGGATTCCAGCCCCCCGGCCCCGGGGTTAATGGAAAAAATAGCATTGTGGGCATCGTAGCTGCCGGAAAACATTAATTCCAGCTCTAGTTGTTCCAGCTTTTTCTCCAGCTTTTTAATTTTTTGCCCCGCTTCCTCCGTTAATTCCCGGGCTTCATCTTCATTTTCCTGCGTCTCTTCTGAAAGCTGCAATAGCAGCTCGATATCTTCCGCCAGATTTTGCAGCTCTTCCACCCGGTTGACTTCCTCCCGCAAATGGTTGAGCTCCTGCATGCGGGTAGCCGCCCTGGAAGCATCATCCCAAAAAGAAGGATGTGAAGCTTCTTTTTCTAACTCCGACAGCCTGCCTTTTTTGTTTTCCAGGTCAAAGAGAAACCCTCAAATCAGATAAGCGGCTCTGCTGGTTTTGCAACCAGTTATAATTTTCCTTCCCCATGTCTACACACCTCTACTTTTCACACTAATTTAAAAAGACTTATGCCCCACAGCATTTCTTGTATTTTTTCCCACTTCCACAAGGGCAAGGTTCATTCCTGCCTACTTTCGTAGACCTGGCGGGTTCGTTCTTTTGTCCTTCTTCCGCCTGCTCGCCCCGGGCTGTTGCTGTGCCCGAAGAGGCATGGGCCTGGCCGGTGGTGCCCTCGGGTTTTAGCTCGGTAGGCCTGGAAACCACCGACTTCCTCTCCGGGGGCGTTGTTACCTTGACCCGGTAAACCCTGCGTACCACTTCGGACTCGATTTGCTGGATCATGGACTCAAACATGTTGGAAGCTTCCCGCCGGTATACCACCAGCGGATCCTGCTGGCCAAAAGCCTGCGTGTTGACTTCCTGCCGCAGCTCTTGCATGGCGTCTATATGTTCCACCCAGTATTCATCTACCGTGCGGAGCAGCACCACCCTTTCCAGCTCCCGCATTACCTCTTCTCCCATTTCTTCTTCCCGGACCTGGTAAAATGCACGTGCTTCTTCCTGCAGCACCTTCTCCATGCCCTCCGGCTCATACTCCAGCAAATCTTCCGGCTTTACTTTATCCGGGCGGAGAAAATACCTTTCGCCGTATTTAATTAAGCTCTTTAACTCTTTTTCTTCCCAGTAACTCTTATCCCCCAGGTAATACTGCAGGGACCTCTGGATCACCCTGTCCACCATGGTCATTACCGACTCTTTTATATTCTCTCCTTCCAGGACTTTGCGGCGCTCTTCGTAGATTTTTTTTCTTTGGCGGTTGAGTACATCGTCGTACTGTAAAATATTCTTTCTTACCTCAAAATGGCGGGTTTCTACTTTTTTCTGAGCATTTTCTATAGAACGGCTTATCATGGGATGATCTATGGGCTGATCTTCGTCCACTCCCAGCTTATCCATCACCGAAGAGATATTGCTGCCCCCAAACATCCGCATTAAATCGTCTTCCAGGGATATATAGAACTGGGAAGAGCCAGGATCTCCCTGCCTTCCCGACCTGCCGCGCAGCTGGTTGTCAATACGGCGGCTTTCGTGTCGCTCAGTGCCTATAACGTGGAGTCCCCCGAGCTCTACAACTTCCTGGTGTTCCCGGTCGGTTTGTTTCCTCATTTCCTCTATAAGGGTATTTAACCGTTCTTTGTTTTCTTCCCATATTTCCGGGGTTACTTCTGTCCCGTACTCCCTCTGAAGCTCCTTTTCAAGCTTCTCGCGGGCCATGTATTCCGGGTTGCCGCCCAAAACAATATCGGTACCCCGACCGGCCATATTGGTAGATATGGTCACCGCCCCTTTGCGGCCTGCCTGGGCAATAATTTCCGCTTCCCGCTCGTGGTTAACCGCGTTAAGAACATTGTGAGGGATATTCTGGCGCTTTAACATTTTGCTAAGCATCTCCGATTTTTCCACGGAAACCGTGCCCACCAGGAGGGGCTGCCCCTGCTGGTGCCTTTCTTTTATTTCTTCTACTACCGCCTTAAACTTGGCCCTTTCCGTTTTGTAAATACAGTCCGGAAGGTCCTCACGGATCATGGGTTCGTTGGTAGGGACCACCACCACGTCCATCTTGTAGATGTTTTGGAACTCTTCTTCTTCAGTGGCAGCGGTACCCGTCATACCCGAGGTCTTGTCGTACAGGCGGAAGTAGTTTTGGAAGGTTATGGTGGCCACCGTGCGGCTTTCCGGCTGCACCTTGACGTTTTCTTTGGCCTCGATGGCCTGGTGCAACCCGTCGGAATAGCGCCTTCCCCACATGAGCCTGCCAGTAAACTCATCCACGATTACTGCTTTACCATCCTGGACCACGTAGTCGACATCTTTTTCAAAAAGAGAGTAGGCTTTTAACAGCTGGTGAATGGCATGCAGGTATTCTTCCGCAGAATGCCCTTCTTCCTGCTTCTTCCCTGTTTCTTCTTCTATCTCCTTTTCTTCGTCTTGCTCCTCCGGGAAGCCTTCTTCATGGTAATCTTCCTCGGAAAACTCCCCATCCTCTTCGCGGTCAAAACCCAAAAACTTGACTAATTCCGGCTCTCCTTTTACCAGCTCATGATAACCCTGCTGGGAAATGTTCACCACCCTGGTAGCCTCGTCGATACTAAAATAAAGCTCCTCATCAAGCAAGTTTAACTGCTTTTCGTTCATCAGGCGGTGTTTGGTTCTTTCCACCTGTTTTTCTATGCCGGGCTCTTTAAGTAGCTTCAGCAACTTTTTGTTCTTGGGATAGCCCCGGCGGGCCAAAAGAAGCAGCTCCCCGGCTTCTTCGATTTCTCCCTCTTCCCACTTTTTCTGCCCCTCTTCTATAACCTCGTTAACCTGGCGCCTTTGTTTACGGATAAGGTTTTCTACTGTATCCGTCCACCGGCTATAATCAAGGGAAGTTTCTACCTGGCTGCTTATTATTAAGGGGGTGCGGGCTTCGTCAATGAGGATACTGTCTACCTCGTCTATAATGGCGTAGTTGAGTTCCCCCTGGACCATTTCGCTTTTTTCCAATACCATCTTATCACGAAGATAGTCAAAGCCGAATTCGTTGTTGGTGCCGTACACTATATCCGCCCGGTAATTTTTCCGCCTTTCTTTCTGACTCATTCCGTGCATAATTACCCCGACTTCCAGGCCCAAAGTGCTGTAAACCGGCCCCATCCATTCGCTGTCCCTTTTGGCCAGGTAATCGTTTACTGTAACTATATGCACGCCTTTCCCGCTCAGGGCGTTCAAGTAGGCAGGCATGGTAGCCGCAAGGGTCTTCCCTTCCCCTGTTTTCATCTCCGCCACTCTTCCCTGGTGCAGGACTACACCGCCCAGGACCTGGACATCAAACGGGCGCATTCCCGTAGTTCGCCTGGCGGCTTCCCTGACCAGGGCAAAGGCTTCGTGTATTATGTCTTCCCAGGTAGCTCCATTCTGCAGCCTTTCCTTGAATTCTTCGGTTTTTTCCCTCATTTCTTCCAAAGTAAGCGACTGCATCTGTTCTTCCAGCTGATTTATTCTATCCACGTATTTTTTCCACAAGCGCTTGACGGTGCGCTCGTTAGAACCACCCATAATTTTTTTAAGGAGACTCAATGGCATTTCCCTCCATATATCTATCTATCTATATATATATATCTATATATATCCTGACTTCCTGCAAGCTACCGGTACATATTTATCCTGCGGATCGGTGCTGCTTTCTTATTTTACCACCTGACGGTTATGAACACAAGGAGCCCTCTAAAACAGCAGTTAGCTGGTTAGTAAAGAAAAGGTGAGGAGTTGAAATGGTGTAAAAGTACTCTTGTCAAACGGGTTAGTATATATACCTACAATTTGGGACCGAAAATATCTTCCGTGTAATATTATAGTTGTTTTGTGATAATAGGGCAATTTACTTGTTTATAAGAGATTAAAAAGAAGGGATTAAACCCCCGCCTGCTCCAGTATTACAGGCTGCCTTCCACGCCACGCCCCGCCAGTTCATCAGTCAGGGCCCACAGGCCACCGGAAACCAGGGAATGCCCACCCAGTATGACCGGTATGTCGCATTCCGTAGAAAGCCTGGTGAATTCTTTAATCCAGGGATCTTTTATCTGTTCCCAGCGTCCCAGGTCAGAAAGGAATCTCTCTTCTACCGAAGGGTTTAATTTAAAATGGGCAAATAAAACGCGGCTGTCTATAAACGCCACCCGGGCTACCCGCTCCAGGTAGTTAAAAAAAGGGGCCAGGCCAGCGCTTTCCATGAGGTGACCCAGAAGCGATTCAACTTCACCCGCTTCCAGCCTCCCCAGGGCTTTCATTCCCCGCTCCTCCGAAAAAATACGTAGCCTCAGCTTGAGGTGGTTATTAATATGAGCAATAACGGGTGCTCCAACCCTGCCCACAAGGGCGGCTTCCAGGTAGTAACCCTCCAGTACTTCTATGGCTTTTTCCAGGGGAGAAAGGTCCAAACCGGAAGAACGCAGCGCCTCCCTGGTTCGGGGGCCTGAAGTGCTTAAACAGCCCAGCACCATGTAATCCGTGGGGGTATCCAAATCGAATAAAACCCCGGAAGTAGGAGGAAGCAGTTCCATGGGAAGGTTGCCGTAATCCCTTAAATCCACCGCCAGGCTGTTATCCATGGCGGGCAAGGGTATCCTTCCCAGGGTTTCTCCCGGTGAAAAAGCTACCAGGTCAGAAGACTGCACGTTATTGGTACAAACCACGGCATCTTCGGAAAGAAGCAAATTAAATATATTATTTAATTCCTTCCGGCTTAACAGGGGGAAAACCGCACTTCCCAGGTAAAGCACTTTTTCCATGCAGTAATGTGCAACCATGCTGTAAAGCTCTTTTCCAAAGTGAAAGGGATAAGTAGAACGGTGAACTTCAACGCCGGGGATAAATGAAGCATCCCTTAGAAGTTCCTCGTAGTTGGTAACCAGCACTACCCTCTCTACTGCCCGGGGAAACTGCAGTAACTGGTGGATATTATCCTGCAGTACCGCTTTCCTGACTTGCAGTAGCTCTTTTTCCACAGAAGAAAGGGAGGCACCCCCTTCAAAAATCACCACGTTTATTTTGTGGGACATTTACTGCTCCTGTAAGAGTTTTTTGTATTAGTATTCGGGCTCAATAAGGCCGTAGTTGCCGTCTTTGCGCCGGTAAAGTACGTTTATAGTCTCCGTTTCGGCGTTCATAAAAACAAAAAAGTTGTGCTCCAGCAGGTTCATCTGGAGTATTGCTTCTTCCACGTCCATAGGTTTTAATAAAAACCTCTTGGTCCTGACTACCCTGGGCTCTTCATCTTCTTCTTCCCCCGGGGCAAGAATTTCGTTTACCGAACGGATACCGCCTTGCTGCAGCCGTTCCTGCAGCTTATCCTTGTACTTGCTTACCTGCTTTTCCAGTTTATCCACCATCATGTCTATGGAAGCGTACATATCCCCCGTTGCTTCTTCGCTCCTGAGAATCAAGCCATTGAAATGCACCGTAGCTTCCACGATATGATCCCCACCGCCGGCTACATTCAAAACCACCTGCACCTGGGTGTCTTCGTCAAAAAACTTATCCAGCTTTTGCAGCCTTCCGTAAACGTGCTCCTCCAAAGCCGGGGTGACCTCAATATTTTTACCTCTTACATTAACAATCATCTAAGCATGTCCCCCTTTAGACCTTTGATGTTTTAAATTAGTGGTTTTAAAATATACTATTCCCCAGTTTATTAAAAAATCCTGTCTTACCAGTAATAAGTTTCAATATTATTGTAACGAGAAAATGACCCCGTGTCACCACAGGATCATTTTTGCTTGCTAAATGGCTAAACCCAAACTCGCTCACGGAGCTATAACTTAACCACATTAGCAGCTTGAGGGCCGCGGTTTCCTTCCACTATGTCAAATTCAACTTTTTGACCTTCCTGCAGGGTTTTAAAGCCTTCCTCCTGGATAGCGGTATAGTGGACAAAAACATCGTCACCGCCCTCTTGCTCGATAAACCCGTAACCTTTCTCCTTACTAAACCACTTTACTGTACCTAACATGAACATTCCTCCTAAAATCTTTAATTCCGTGAGCTGAGTCTGACTCACTAGTAAAAAAAGATTACCACAATACTTTTTTTATGTCAATCAATCTTGACACTATTTTTAACCGGTATACATATTTTAAATTTTAGCTGCTTTCAATTGCCCATTAAGCCTGAATAACTACTAAAGTATAAAACTAATTGCTCCACCCCTGGACAGCTACTGCAGCTCCCAAAAACCGGGCAGCCCCGGCCTGCAGCAGCAAGTGGGAAACTTCTTCCATGGTAGCTCCGGTAGTCACTACATCGTCTATTACCAGGAGAGTCTTGCCTTCTACAGGGCTACCCTTTTTTAAGGAAAAAGCTTTATGTATATTTTCCCTTCTTTCCCGCCGGTTAAGGGTAGCCTGGGCTTCAGTAGGCCACTTCCTGATCATGGTTTCCAGCAGGGGCAGGTTTAACACGGCAGCTGCTTCGCGGGCCAATAAAAAAGACTGATTGTATCCCCGGCTTTTTTCCTTCCAGTGGTGAAGGGGAACAAAAGTCACCAGGTGGGCCGGCGCTTCCTGGTATACAGGAAGGGAAAGTAAAAACCGCCCCAACATTTTCCCCAGCTCCCCGGAAAGCTGGGGCTGGCGGTAGTATTTTAAACGGAGTATGGATTTTTTCCACAGGCCCCGGTACCAAAACAGCCCGAGTAAGGGATGTGCTTTCATCTTTCCACAGCAACAATTGCTGTTTTCCCGGGATCTGTACCCGCACCAGGGGCAAAACAGACCTACTTTTTCCACCCTGCCGGAGCAAAAATAACACAGCCTCTCATCTTTTACGTTAGCAGGCAGCCTGCTGCTGCAAACAAAACAGCGGGGAGGAAACAGAATATCCAGCAGATGGTCATTTAAATACCGTTTAAGCAACATGCCGTTCCACCTTTCATAATAAACCCTCTTATAAAGCAATTACTATACGTAAAGATAAAGCAATTACTATTATGGGAGGATACCATACAAGAAGCCAGAAACAAGAAGCCAGAGACAAGAGACAAGATAAAAAATCCCCACATGGGGAGTAGGAACTGAAGCATCCAAGTTACCATTATCCACATAGAACCTGAGTAGTTACTGCAAAATAAAAATATAACGGTGCCCCCGGCTAAGCGGGGACACCAGCTGTTAACCAAATTAAATTATAAACTACAGGCCAGCTTTATCTTTAAGCTCGTCTTTTTTGTCCAGCCTTTCCCAGGGCAGATCCAGGTCGGGCCGTCCAAAATGCCCGTAGGCAGCCACTTGCTGATATATGGGCCTTCTTAAATCCAGCTTGTCTATCAAGGCAGCGGGCCGCAGATCGAATACCTCTCGGATCAAGTCTTCTATGTGTCGATCAGATATTTTGCCGGTGCCGAACGTTTCTACAAACAACGATACCGGGCGTGCCACGCCAATAGCATAGGCTACCTGCACTTCACATTTTTCCGCCAGCCCGGCTGCCACCACGTTTTTCGCTACGTGGCGTGCCGCATACGCTCCAGAACGGTCAACTTTAGTAGGATCTTTGCCGGAAAAAGCACCACCACCGTGGCGTCCGTAAGCACCGTAAGTGTCAACCATTATTTTTCTCCCCGTCAGGCCCGCGTCTCCCAGGGGACCGCCTACCACAAACCGTCCCGTAGGATTAACCAAAAGACTGGTATCTTCCGTAAGCAATTCTTTGGGAACTATTTCTTTTACTACCGTATCGTGCAAGTCATTTCGTATTTCCTCCAGGGTTACATCTTCACGGTGTTGGGCGGAAACCACTACCGTATTTAAACGCGCTGGCTTTCCTTCTTCGTATTCCACGGTTACCTGTGTTTTCCCATCGGGGCGCAGGTACGGCAGCATGTTCTCTTTGCGTACGTGAGACAGGCGCAAGGCCAGTCGCTGGGCCAGGGATATGGGCAAGGGCATAAGCTCGGGGGTTTCGTTGCAGGCAAATCCTACCATCATGCCCTGATCACCGGCACCTGTTTGATTGTACTCATCTTCTTTTTGTTCCACTGTTTTAGTTTCGTACGCTTCGTCTACTCCCATGGCTATATCGGGAGACTGCTCGTCAATAGAGCTAATAACCGCACAGGTATCCCCGTCAAAACCAAACTTGGCCCGGGTATATCCTATTTGTTTGACCTTATCCCGCACTATGCGGGGAAAGTCTACATAGCATTCCGTAGTAATTTCTCCACAGATAAGGACCAGGCCGGTAGTTACTGCGGTCTCCGCGGCTACCCTCCCCATGGGATCTTTTTCCAGGATAGCATCCAGGATTGCGTCCGAGATCTGATCGGCCAGCTTGTCGGGGTGTCCCTCCGTAACCGATTCTGAAGTAAACATAAAAGTACCTTTACTCATCGATAACTGCCTCCTTATAGATTGGTGTATGTTTAAAACATAAAAAAACCTCTTTGGGAAAAGAGGCTAGTAAAACTACCTTATCTCCCAGGATAGCTTCGCTTCCTGCGGGAATTAGCACCACTGGCCAACTTGAGCTGGCCTGGTTGCCGGGATTCATAGGGCCCGTCCCTCCTCCACTCTGGATAAGAACTATTTAATTTTGACCTGCAACACACTATTGTATTGTAAACCAGCTTGTTATCCTTGTCAAACTTTACCTGCCTGCCTGTATGCCTCTTATTAATCCTCTGTCTCGCTCAGGGCAAACATAAGCTCTCCTGAAGCTACAACCTTGTCCTGTACCTTGATCTCTCCCTTTCCCTTGCCTGCCGCATCCCGGGTTTGAGTCATACCCACTTCTATAATAAGCTGATCACCCGGGCAAACCACCTCTCTAAAGCGAAATTTGCTGATACCGGCAAAAAGGACCAGCTTTCCCCTGTTTTTTTCCGCAGACAATATTGCCATTCCCCCTACCTGGGCCATAGATTCTACCATCAAAACCCCGGGCATTACCGGTTGTCCGGGAAAATGGCCCTGGAAAAAAGGCTCGTTAATAGTAACATTCTTCAGGCCCACCGCCCTTTCCCCCGGTTCCAGTTCTAAAATACGGTCTACCATCAAAAAAGGGTAGCGGTGTGGCATAACTTCCATAATTTTTCTTACATCCGCCTGAAAATCTTCCACTATTTTCTATGCCTCCTTTTAAATACCCAAAGCCCGGGCCAGTTTATCTGCAGACCGGACCGCTACCGCATCATCCGGCAGCTCCACCAGTGGTTTTCCTTTTAAATCCATATCTACCACATTATCATCATAAGGTATTTCGCCCAACAATTCAATACCAGTTTTTTCAATCTCTTCCCGAAGCTTTTCTGTGTCGCCTTCCTGGCCACGGGTGACCACCAGGTACATTTTTTCCACTTCTATACCTACGTTTTCCACTATCTCCCTGATCCTCCCTGCAGAACGAACCCCGCGGGCACTGGCATCGCTGGTTACCAGCAGGTAATCCATGGCAGGCAGTATTTTGCGACTTAAATGTTCCAGGCCGGCCTCATTGTCCACTACCATACTATCGTAGTTTTTGCTCAGCTTATCCATGTACTTGCGCAGCAGGTCCATGGGATAACAGTAACAACCCGGTCCCTGGGGATTACCCATTACCAGCAGGTCCACCGCTTCGGTTTCTACCATAGCCTGGCTTACCCGGTATTCTACAAACACATCTTTGGTCATACCAGTAGGAACCGCCTGCGGATCCTTAACCTGGGAAAGTATACTGGTAACCGTATCCTCTACCTCCAGGCCCAGCACCTCGTTAAAGTTGGCATTGGGGTCAGCATCTACCGCCAAAGAAGCCCTGTCACGCCGGTTGTTAATAAGGTGCCGCACCAGCAGAGAAGCCAGGGTAGTCTTACCGGTACCTCCTTTTCCAGCCAGAGCAATTTTTACTGTCATTGGTTACCTTCCCTTCTTTAATAGATTTTATTATAGATTAACTCTACAGCGAAACTTATTTTGCAAAAAATTTTTTAGGTAACTCCTGCATTCCCTATATTTTCATGTTATACCTGAATACCTCCTCCAGGTCAGCCAGGCAGCTGCACGGGTACATGAGCGCTGAATGCTGGAATTTTTCTACCGAAGAGAATTCCTCCCACTGGGAAGCAGGAAGGGGATTAAGCCAGAGCACATCTTTTACCCGCGATTTTATAAACTGGAGCTTTTGTAGAGAATCTTCAAGGTGGGTAGTCCTGGTGTCGCTTACAACTATAACCAGGGTCCTGGAATTCAACCAGCCGGGATAATCCAAACATATACGCTCCAGGGCCTGGGCCAGGTTGGTTCCCTTCCCCCATTCTACCCTCTTCTGCATTACTCGATTCATTACTTCTTCAAACGACAGCCCCTTCTTAAAACAAGAAGTCATGCGGGAAGTTCCCTCGGCAAAAACAAAACATTCCACTTCCTTTACCGCCCAGCTCAAACCGTAAATAAAGGTCATTACAAAACTGCTGTAGCGATCCATGGAGCCGGACACATCCCCCAACACCAGCAGGCGCAATTTTTTCTTTTTTTTGTGCCCGTACTTCAGCTTTACCAGGTATCCCCCGTAGCTTATATTTTCCCGCAGGATCTTTCGCATATCAAGCTTTTTCTTTTTGTAAGTTAATTTATAGCGCCTGGACAGTATTTTAGCCAATTTCATGGAAATTTTGCGGGATAGCTCCACTACACGGGGTATGTCTTTTTCCGCTATATCCTTAAAATCGGAATTTAACAGGCGGCTGGCGCTGCTATTGTTCCCTGGTTCGGGTGAAGAAAGCATCCAGTCCCAGCCCGGGTCCCCCGTTACCGGCTCGGGCCTGCGCTCTACATGCGAAACCCTTTCTTTCCGGTAGCGCAAGGTACTTTTTACCAGGCTTTCTATCAAGGGCTTAAAAGAAGCATCAACCTTTTTACCCTGCTCCGAATCCCTGATAAAGCTCTTTATTTTTTCCCTGTCCCGGGAAGCAAGCGAAGCGTATACCATTTTTTCTTCTTCTTTCAGGTTTAGCTGCTGTTCCTTGAATTTAAGCTCTTCTTCTGCCATTTTTTTCTTTTCCCGGTAATTTGCCTCTTTTTCCCACCCTTTTTCCAGCTGTTTTTCCTTTTCTGTGGCCGGAACAAAATAACGGTTAAAGGTTTTTTCAAATACCTCCAGTTCCGACGGTTTTTTAACCAGGGTGGCCTTCAAGGCCGATTTAAAGCTGGTTTTGCATAAAGGATCAATATACCGGAGGGCCAGCAGTGCCTCCTGAAGCTCGGAAGTGCCAGCTTTTACCCCTTGCTTTCTTAACATGTCCGTAAACCGCACCAGGTGATCTTCCAACCTGTCCTTTAGCTCCTCCAACACATTACCCCCTATACCTGTTCCAACAATTTGTGGGCACCTGTTTCCTGATGAAATACCTGCTGGTCGCGGTGTGACTTTAAAACCAGGTTCAGTGTGTTCTCTACCAGGGTAGGAGAAAGCTCGTTTCGGTTCAACTCTACCAGCGCATTAACCCAGTCCAGAGTTTCTGCAATTGAAGGCCTTTTCTGAATCTTTTCATCTCTTCTTAAAACTTCTACCGCCCGGGATACGCTTTCCGCCAGCTCTTCCCCTACCTGGGGGTGCCTCTGCTTAATAATTTCAGCCTCCCTCTGCGGGGAAGGGTAATCCAGGTACAGGTAAATACACCTGCGGCGCAGCGCATCGGAAAGTTCCCTTTCACTGTTGCTGGTTAAAATAACTACAGGTATATTCCTGGCTTCCGTTGTACCCATTTCCGGGATGGAAACCTGGTAGTCGGAAAGCACTTCAAACAGGAAAGCCTCGAATTCATGATCACACTTGTCTACTTCATCAATCAAAAGAACCACTTTTTGATCCGCCCGAATGGCTTTCAAAAGCGGCCGCTCCATCAAGTACTCTTCGGTAAAAAGATCGTTTTCGCTAAGATGCTCCTTCTGTAACTCCCGGCTCAGCTGGATGCTTATCAGCTGTTTCTGATAGTTCCACTCGTAAAGGGCTTTATTTTCATCCAGCCCTTCGTAACACTGGAGCCGTATTAACTCCATGTTTAAAGCGCGGGAAAGAGCTTTTCCCATTTCTGTTTTCCCTACCCCGGGGGCGCCCTCAATTAAAAGCGGTTTTTGAAGCTGCAGGGCCAGGAAAACAGTTAAAACTGTCTCTTCACCGCATATATAACCAGTTTCTTTTAAACAACGCTGCAAGTCCGAAACATTTTCCGGAATCAAAAAAATCTCCCCTTTTTAAAAAATAGAGCCTGGTACATCATACTATAAATCGCTTTTATACTCAAATCCTGGCGCCAATGTCTCCCGAACCATCGGGAGACAGTATTTTCCATTCACCCTGATTAAAAAAACTTAAACAGGTTGTTCCCATACCGTACACGCAAGGGGATACGCGTTGAGTTTCTTAGCTTAGAATTTTTTAAAACGCTATTCTCTCTTTCTTTTTTCTTCTTCTTCTATCTGTTCATCCAGTTCCAGTATTTTTGCCAGAACTTCCGCTTTTTCGATACCCCTGGCAAGCATGTATTCCCTCAATAAATCTTCCCGGTTCCGGTGCAGTGTGGTTAATATATCCGTGACCAAATTTCTATCCTCCTTCCTTAACTCAACTGTTTGTTACTATATTCTGAGCAAATTATTCTGAAAAAATACGCGTTTTTTTTTAAAAACCGGGGCAAAGGGCAGTAACAAAGTATTAATTTGGTCCAAGCTATATCAATCGTAGTTTTACGGAGAAAAAAGCTGGATTATTCACCCGTAGAACTGTTAAAATAACCTTGTGCAAGTTAAACAGGGAAAGATATTTATACCCAGGGAGGGGAGACATTTTGGTTAATCCTTTGGAATTCGGGGAAACCGTGCTTTTAATAGAACCCCAAAAAAACCGGACTTATATGATCGACCTGTTAGAAGGCAGCAAACACCATACCCACCAGGGTTCAATTGAACATTCCGACATTGAGGGGCGCGAAGAGGGAGAAGAGGTTAAATCCAACACCGGTTGTTCTTTCCTGGTTTTTCGCCCCCGTGTAACCGACCGCATGCTGAAAGTGCGCCGGAAAACTCAAATTGTATATCCCAAAGATGCCGGCTGGTTAATCATGGCCCTGGATCTGTTTCCAGGCGCCAGGATAATAGAAATGGGTATAGGTTCAGGGGCTTTTACCATACTCATGGCCCAGCTGGTGGGAGAGGAAGGAAAAATATTCAGTTTCGACCGCCGGGAAGATTTTATGGACAACGCTCTTACAAACATATCGCGCTCCGGGTACGAAAACAGGGTTAAGGCAGAAATCCTGAATGCCGGTGAACCTTTCCCGGTAGACAATGTTGACGCGGTTTTTCTGGATCTGCCCAACCCCTGGGCAGCCATTCCAGCCGCGTATTCTGCGCTGGCCCCCGGCAGACCCCTGGCTTTAATTGTCCCCAATGCAGAACAGTTAAAAGAAGCAGTCAAGTGTTTAAACGATAACGGGTTCTCTGCCGCAGAAAGTATAGAGCTTTTGGAAAGAAAAATGCTGGTGCGACAAAAGGAGGGAGTGCGCCCCCTGGAACGCATGGTAGGTTTTACCGGATACCTGGTAACAGCCAGGAAAATGAAAGAAAACAAATAAAAATAAAAAAGAGTGGAAAGAAAGAGAGGAGGCAATCTGCCCGACAGGGCCTTTTAAGCCTCACCCTCCTTTTTCCACTCCCGCATATTCCATTAGCAGTGCCAGTGCACTTCATCAGGGCACTTTTATTTTTCTAAGCGTCTTCCGCGTAAAGACGCTCAATCTCTTCCTGGTAATGGTCTATAACCACCCTGCGCTTTACTTTTAAAGTCTGGGTTAACATCCCGTTTTCCACCGTAAAGTCATCTTTTAAAAACAGGAACTTTTTAGGTATTTCGTAGCCACCAAAAGTCTTTTTTAAATGGGAAGCCACCTCTTGCTTCAACATATCCGTAAAATCTTTATTCGCCACCAGATCTTCAGGTTTGCTGGAAACACCGTTGCTCTGTGCCCAGCGGGCAGAATATTCAAAGTCCGGGACCAACAAGCAGATGTTATAAGGTTTGCCGTCACCATAAATCATGGCATTTGCTACATAAGGCAGCAGCTTCATTTCTTCTTCTATAGCCGCAGGGAAAACGTACTTGCCGTTGGAAAGTTTGAACTGTTCTTTAATTCGACCGGTTATCCACAGAAAGCCATCTTTGTCAAACATCCCCCGGTCACCGGTGCGGAAGCCACCATCCGACATTAGCACTTTTGCCGTCTCTTCCGGTTTGTTGTGGTAACCCTTCATCACGTTGGGACCGTATACAATTATTTCTCCATCCCGGGCACCTTCTTCTACTTCCGATTGATCAATTACCACCTGCTGTCCTTCCAAGACCTTGCCCACACTTCCAAGTCTCCAGGCACCGGGCGAGTTCATGGTAACCGCCGGTGCGGTTTCCGTCAGGCCATAGCAGTCGTAAATGGGAATCCCGATATCAAAGAAAAACTCTCCTATTTCCCGGTTCATGGCCGCGCTAGCCGTAAGCGCTCCCGTAACCCTTCCGCCCAGCGCTTCCCTGACCTTGTCAAAAACAATCTTATCCAAAAACTTAAACTGCATATTTAGCAGTGAACTTGATTTTCCTTCCTGTTCCAGCTCTCTTTTTTTCCTGGCCGTAGCACAAGCTTTATCAAACAGCTTCTTCTTTAGTCCGCCGGCATCACTCATCTTGGCCTGAATACCGTCATAAATTCTATTAAAAACGCGGGGCACGGAAATCAGGTAAGTAGGCTTTACTATCTGCAGGTCTTCCGGCAGAGTCTCCACATCCCGCATAAAGCCCAGTGAACCACCAAACTGGATCCAGTTATTTAGCTCTGCGCTAAATGCATAAGAATGGGCCCAGGGGAGCATGGACAGGCCTACCTGCTCCTCGGTTAGTTCCGGGTAAAGCCGGTACCCGGCCCGGGAACAATAAGTGAGGTTGCCGTGAGACAGCAGCACTCCCTTGGGAGCCCCGGTAGTACCAGAGGTATAGATTAAAACAGCGATATCATCATGGTGAGGAGTTAACGGTTCTTCGGGGTTCTCTTCTCCCATTTTTTCCAGGGCAGCCAAACTGTTTTCTCCCTGAGAATCAATAATGTATATATTCTCCAGGGTGGGGATCTCTTCCTGGAAATGTTTAACCTTTTCATAAATTTCCGGGGTAGAAACCATCAAAAATTTTATTTTGGCGTCCTGGACAATATACTTCCAGGTTTCCAGCAGCTCTTTTTCGTACATGGGAATAAACCGTGCGTTTCTCCCGTAAGCAGCAAAAGCCAATACCGCCCACTCGGGCCTGTTGGAGGATATTATCCCCACCGCATCGTGTTCCTGAACTCCCATCTGAGCCAGCCCCCCACGAGCATTTCTTATACGACGTCCAATTTCCCCATAAGTGATAGGATCCAGGGAGCCCTTGTTGTTGTGAACCCAAAACAATACATTATCCTTGAATTTCTTTTCACTTTCCTCCCACCATTCCATCAGGTTGTCAGGTTTTTCGTAGCTCCACATTTTAATCCCTCCCCTGTTTGCACAGTAATTTTTAAAAATTTGTATATTTCTAAATTCCGGACTTCTCCGGGTCACGGTATTATTCTCCACAACCTTGCACGATCCTTCTTTTTTCGCGGGCATGGTAAAAATACAATATTGGAAAAAAATTTAGAATAGAACAAATAAAGTGCTCTTGTGAATAATCGACCCACTACTTGAACATGAAGCACAGATGAAATTTGTATATAAAAGAGCTGGCCAGTACAAGTAAGTTTCACCGAAGAGGAATACACCCGCAGGGATAATGAAAACGACAGGGCACTACAGCTAAGTTTAACCAAATACTTAATTCAAAATAGACCGCTGATGTTCACTTTGTTGTATAATTTTTGTCGTCAATTTGTCGTCAACTGGATATTTTAAGGTCGGATCAGGGGAGAGTACAGAAGAAGGACCGCCTCTTATAAAAGCTAATGAAATAGACGGTCCTTCTACATTTCACAATGGAGCCGGCAATCCGATTCGAACGGACAACCTGCGGATTACGATTCCGCTGCTCTGCCAGTTGAGCTATGCCGGCTTGCATCCTTATTTTAACCTAAAAACCCCGTCATTTCAAGGGTTTTGAGGAATTGCTTTTTCTGGAAGATCAGGTCCGGTATCCAGCTGTGTGTCAAATATGTGTCAAATAGTATCGTTATCTTCACGGCCTACTATTTTGGCGCTTTCTCTTTCAGCAACTTCGAAGTCTTTTTCTGGTTCTTTTTCTCCGTGCAAAAAATTTTGAAATATCGTTCCCAGTAATTTATTGCCTGCTTTTTCTACGTGCCAGTATATATTTTATGTAAAGCTTGTCATAAAATATATTCAAGATATTTGCTCAGCGCATAAAGTACAATTTAAAGCTCTTTGGTCGCATTGACCAAAGAGCTTTTTTGTGCAGAAGCACGAGCTGCAGTAATATACATCAGCACATTTTGCAGCAGCCTCCTGGTTTTTTAGACTTCTTAAACCAGTGGAATGAATATGCGTTTTTATGCCACATTTTAATGGTTTGAAGTGAATAGAAAACCATATAGTTTTGCCATGCAGGCCAAAACAAATATAGCAGTACCCAGAATTGTCGGAAAGCGGGTGTTGGTGTAGGTTTAGGAAGTTTGCCAGCTTCTATTTGGTGATTTATTAGGGAAACAAAGGCAGTGTTCTTTCCTTAGTGGCCGCATTTTAGCGCCGTTTGACTTGTTTAGCACTTCCCTTCTACAGGAATAATCGATGGAAATACCGTTTATAATTGAATTGTACAGGCAAAAAAAGTATAATTGAAATAGACAGTTTAAAGAAGGTAGGTGACAGGAATGTCTAATCTAGAAATATCTAAAAAAGAAATAGTTGAATATAAAAAACTCAGCATTATAGCTGAGTTGACCCCTTTGAAAGAATATGTAAAACTGCTGGAAAAAAAACATGAGTGTAACTTTAAGGAATTTGAAAAGAAAGTTAAAGAAGCTCCCGAGGATTTTGAAATGTGGGATGACTATATTGAATGGAAAGCTTATCAGGAA
>Ga0207421_10000395_pt1 | contig 55860 bp, 49 predicted proteins | sample SodLakKL_010_SED_4_FD_187542 | JGI IMG/M metagenome (GOLD analysis project Ga0207421, IMG submission 187542) | Alkaline sediment microbial communities from Lake Tanatar, Kulunda Steppe, Russia - 8KL_010_SED (SPAdes) (version 2) | ecosystem: Environmental > Aquatic > Non-marine Saline and...
GTCATCGGGGTAAACGGCGCCGGAAAAACCACGCTGTTCAAATCTTTGGCGGGCTTTTTAAAGCCCACCGGGGGTGAAGCTTTCGTACTGGATCAGCCGGCTTTTCAAAACATTTCCGTAGCACAAAATGTGATGCTTCTTGAGGAAGGGATGCGCTTTTATACATCTGCCGGTCTTAAGGAACTGATGGATTCCTATAATCGCTTCTATCAGAATTTTGATCTGAAATTAGCCCTGGGTCTACTGAAATATTTTAATTTAAATGAAAGCAGCAAATACCACAGTCTTTCCAAGGGAATGTCCAGTACTTTCAGGCTGATCCTTGCCCTTTCCGCAAGAGCTCCGATTACGCTTTTGGATGAGCCGACCAGCGGTATGGATCCCGGTGTCCGAAAGGATCTTTATGAAATCATTTTAAAGGATTATATCAAAGCCCCGCGAATCATCCTGATTTCCAGCCACTATTTAGGAGAGATGGAGCAGATTCTGCAGGACATTCTATTTATCCATGAGGGAAAGGTTTTAAAGCACGGGGCCTTAGAGGAATTCGAAACCCTGATGATTGCTCTGCAAGCCTCGCCTTCCGTAATCCGCCCCTTAGAAGAACTGCTCACCGTCTATGAAGCCAAGGATTTTGGTGAAGGGCTTCGAAGGATCGTCGTGAGCAAAGAGGACTTTGAGGCGTTGCCACACTCGGTAAGTCTAAAAGAGCAACTTGCGCTCCAGGGCATTAGCCCGGAAGAGAGCTTTGTCTATCTTACCCGGCGAAAAGGAGGCGGTATCGATGAACTCTATAATTCATAAGGAAAGCCCGATGACCATCGCCTTCAAACAGATAAAGGATAAACTTTACCATAATACCAACGCTTTTGTATACTTAATTATCCTGCATCTGATCGGCTACTTTTTTTCCTTCAGCACCGGTATGGGCTTTGGTTCCAGTGGGAATTCCTTCGAATTCATTTATCGGAATTTCACCACCACAACGCTGTATGTGTTGACGATCCTCTGGATGATCATGCAGGGATTTACATTAGCTGAAGAAAAAAGCCGGCAGTATTATATGGTATCCAATAATTTTACCGCCTACTTCTCTGACATCGCCGTATTGGAAATTTACGCTTTGATCGGGGGAACGCTGACGCTTTTCTCCGGCTTCTTACTACAGGTTTTCGGAACTATATTTATGGAGAACTTTGTGCTGCACTCGCTTTACGGTTCCATGGGGACTCTCAACTATCTTACACTGTTTCTCACCGGCACTCTGTACTTTTTGATCTTCGGTACCGCAGCTTATTTAGTGGGGATCCTGCGTGTCCGTTATCAAACCCGTTTTGCCCTGGGGGCTTTAGCAGCAGCGGTGGTTATTATTCTTCTCAGTATTCTCAGTGCTTCTATTTTACAGCGTCCCATATTCATTGATGTTGCCTCCCTGTTTCGTTTTTATTTGGAGGAGACCCGATTTTTCATCTGGTTAATCAAAGTCCTTCTCACCATTGCCGCCCTATACGGACTGAGTTACGTTAGTATAAAAAATATGGAGGTGAATCGGTCATGATCAGTACTTTATATCTTATTATAAATCTAGTAATATTTGCCCTCGTGGGGATTGCAGGAGTCCTGGTCCTTCGATCTATCGGCAGACGGGTGTCTAAAAAACTTTCCGTCCGTTTAATCGGACTCTATACGGTTGTTCTGCTGCTGTCTCCGATTCTGGCGGGTTTCATTGTGGAAGAGGTGGAACGGAAAGAACCGGTGGATGTGCCGGAGTACTACTATGAACAGGTTTTCGAAAATTACGAAGAACGGAATCTGGAAGATTTACAACAGGATGAGTATCTTCGTCAGCTAACGGTATCGGAAATTCCTGTGGATATGGAAAGTTTTTCAGAGGATTCTCCGCTGTGGATCGCCTCTTCTGATCACGGTGAGCTTTATACTTACCACTTAATCATTGAAGTAACCGATACCGTGGACCAGGTGGTGATCACACAGTTTGTCCAGCGCTTTTTCGTTGACAGCATTGACATCAGTAAGCAGTTCATTCCCTGGAGCTGGTCCATAGCCGATAAAAAACTGCAGGCCAAAGTTCCTGAAGTTAAGATTAATCTATATAGCCTGTCCCCTACCAAAATCGCCTTCCATTTCGACGGATCTCTTTCGGAAATTCTGCAGGAGCAACAAACCCTCGGACAAAGTTTCGGTCCCGCTCCAAGAGAAGGTATGATCCAGTGGATTCAAATCCCCGAGGAGTTGGAATTTTACTACCGTGGACGGGGTCCCTGGCGAATCAAACAGTGATCGGCACCGAAGTTCAGCGGACAACGGGACGGAGTAATTGTCCTCTTTAGAAGTCCTGGAAGTTTCAATATGTCTTTATCCTGTAAAAGAAAGATTCTTGAAAAAAGGGGGATCCATCCAATGAAAAAATCAAACGCTGTTGTTACTTTTATGGTACTTATAATAGTCGGGATTACGATCACCGGAGGTAGAGAAAACAACCCCTCTTACCATGATGCCGTGGCTAAAGAGGATATCCGTGAAATTTGGGAGGATGTTGTAAAAAAGCAGGATATTAATCCTTCCAGCGCATATATTTTAGATGAACATATGGAGGGTTTCCGGATTTTGCTTTCCGGGGATCATCATACCGTAGCAGATTTGATGTTGGAGTTTGTCTCTTACAGAAATCCGCAAGAAGGCCATATTTTCAATATTAAGTACCGAAAAAATCAGGGGGCCACAAATATTCTTAAAAGAAACAGCATCGATCCTTCCTTTCAAGGTTTTTATAGCAGAGAAAATATCAGCGTGGACAAGATGGTGGATTTCGTAGCAAATTTAAACTTTGAAGCCATTGAAAATTTACAGAATCATCAAGGGGATTATTTGGAAATCATGACCCATGGAAGTCCGTCATTTATGGATCATATTATTAAGGAAGAGGCATTGGAGTATTACAGGATTCATGAACATCATTTGGAAAAAGTGTCCCTTTCATCGGTGAGTCAATCTTCCAAAAAAAAGCTGCTTCCGATTTACATCTCCGTTGTTCATAAGGATGAGGTAAACCGAAACATGACCCGCTATAAAAGCTACAGAAAAGCGGTTGTTCTTATGGAGGTTGATGATATTTTACTTACAGAGGTCTACCCAAATGCAAAACCAGTGAGTTTAAGGGAGCAGGACAATCAAAACGCCCCTTTATCTTCCTTGACTCCCCCGTCTATTCGACAAAAAGGAGGCGACATTGATGAATACGATCATTCATGACGAATCAAAAATGACGGTGGCTTACCGCCAGTTTAAAGACAAACTTTACCATAATGCTTTTTCATTTACACAGCTGATCGCTCTTCAGGCTTTGGGATACCTTTTTTCCTTCAATGCAAGCACCACCGCAAGTGGAAGTGATTATTACTATGTTTATATCCAAAACATCAACCCGATTCCACTGTTTACAATGACCCTTATCTGGATGATTATTCAGGGGTTTTCTCTATCCGGAGAAAAAAAGCGGGAGTATTACCTGGTCTCCAATAATTTTACCGCGTATTTTTCCGATATTGCGGTGTTGGAAGTTTATGCTGTGGTCATCGGTATTACCATGATCTTTTCGGGACCCATGCTTCAAATGCTGGCAAACTTGAGCCTCGGAACTTTTCAGCCTGGAGCGGCCTATGAAGCCATGACATTTCTAAATTATCTGTCGCTGTTTGTCACCACAACTTTCTATGCCCTGCTTATCGGAGCGGGAGCCTATTTTCTCGGAATCCTCAGGGTTCGGTATCAATCCTTCTTTGTGTTTGGAAGTATCGGCGTAGTGGTACTGCTGATCCTTTGGAGCGTCCTTGGGATCCGGTTTATCGGTCCCGGTATTTCCATCGGGTTTGAAGAACTGAGCAACTTTTATTTACAGGAATCAAACATTCTTATCTGGCTGGTCAAAATTATCGGAAGCATCGCAACTTTTTATTTTCTCAGCTGGATCGGGATACGGAATTTGGAGGTGAATCACTGATGTATGCAATCCTACCCTTTGTTTTTCTTTTGTTTTTAGGGGTCATCGCGGCACTTAGCTATTCCATCGGTAAAAAAATATCCACAAAACTTTCCATCCGGTTGTTGGGAGTGTACCTGCTAGTCCTTTTACTCTCTCCCTTTCTGGCGGCTTTTACCGGAAACTCCGGCGATGCAGTGGAAGAGATCACCAATATCCCCCCAGATTATTACCTCAGTATACTTGAAAATTATTCAGATTATACCCTGGAGGATCTGCAAAAGGATGATTTTTTAGCTGTGCTTGATGAGCAGGAAATCTCCATTGATGCAGAGAATTTCTCGGTAGAAAATCCCTTTATCATTTTCACTTCGACGCACCACGCCGACGGGTGGTCGGACAGGGATTTTGAAAATTATCTGATCGTGGAAAAAACCACTGCTGTGGAAGACGTAATCATTACCCAATTTCAACAAAGAGCGTTCATCTCAGGTGTGGAAGTTACAGATCAGTTTGAGCCTTGGCAGTGGTTTTTAGAGCAATGGTCACGGGATCAACAGCGACTGAATGTGGAGCTTCATCGATCAGATATCCAGCTGTACTCCCTTTGGCCCCTTCTGCAGGCCTTTCAGTTTGATCAAGCCACTACCAACAGAACCTTTGCACGGGAAATACCCTCGATCGATTCTGGAACCATTCACTGGATCCAGGTGCCCGAGCGTCTTTCCATTAATTTGCAGGGAAAAAAACCTTTTCGGATCATCGACTAAAACACAGCGGGACAGTGGGGACAGCGGGACGGAGTAATTGTCCTTTTTCCCTAAAAACAGGAACACGAAGTAAAAAACATGACATGGTCCAATGTTTTTAAAGCGCCTGTCATAAAGATCTTTATAATAAATAAAAATTTTATTATTATAGAGGGAGAAGAAAATCAAAACGCTCCCCCGGTCTCTCTTTCCTCTTGTTTTTTTCTTCTCTTCCCATGTCTTTCCTTGCCTTTTTCTGCTTTTCCATCCCCTTATCCCTGCTTATTTTCATACAGTCGTCTAATACATCAAATTCCCATTTAGATACATCTCAGGCAACTCTTTGATCACATCCCAGTGTTCTAGGATTTTACCTTCCCGATCGAAACGAAAGAAATCCATCGCACTTTTCTTGTTTGATACGAATTGATCTTTCATGGGATCCTCCTTTCGTGTGATTTTTCGCTACTATGAACTCATAAATAAATAGGAGAATTGTTTAACCCCGCTTTCTGCAGACTTTCCGTCATCAATAGAAGAAGACGAATGCTTTCATCTCCTGCCATTCCCTTTCTTTTTCACCAATAAAGGAGGAGAATTACTCCATCCCGTGTCCTACCTCCTATTATTTATGGAAAAAAAAGAAGACAGAGGACGATTACTCCGTCCCCGTGTCCTCCCTGTGTCCTCTTTATATTTTTTTTAGCCTTTTAGTTTTTTTGCGATGCCTGCGATATAGCGTCCTTGATACCGGGCTCCGTCCAGTTCGTTTTCAGAGGGCATCCGCGAGCCGTCAGGGGCGGCAATGGTGGATGCTCCATAGGGAGATCCTCCGGTGATTTCATTAATATTTGATTGACCTTCAAACGTATAGGGCAGGCCTGCAATAATCATGCCTTGGTGAAGCATCGTAATATGGGTGCTTAAAATTGTTGATTCCTGACCACCGTGCTGGGTGTTAGAGCTGGTGAATACCCCGCCAATTTTTCCGACTAACTTACCTTCAGCCCATAAACCTCCGGTGGAGTCTAAGAATTGTCTCATCTGGCCGATCATATTTCCGAACCGTGTGGGGGTTCCGAAGATGATAGCATCAGCTTCTGCTAAATCTTCCGGTGTGACAACAGGTAGGGTTCTGAAGGTCTTTTGTGCTTCCGTGGCACCCATTTTTTCTATTACTTCATCGGGTAGTGTCTCAGGAACTCTCATTATTATCCCTTCCATTCCCTCCACTTCTTCAACACCCTCTTTAACCGCTTGGGCCATCTTATAAATGTGTCCGTACAATGAGTAGATCGGTATTACTATTTTCATTGAAAGTCCTCCTTTTAATATTTATCTTATGTTTTCCGGATGAACCGGATATTTTTCAAACTTATTCTTTTAGTTACCCGAAACAAAAATCTTTAAACACTAAATGAGAACAAAAATCATTAGGTGGTAAAAGTGCACGAAAAAAAAGCCCTCCAAAGAGGACTTTCCTTCCATGTGCGAGCTATAAAATTTCCTTTCATTGTTAATGCAACTCAATATCTTACTACACTTGGTCATAACCCTACTTAACTCTGGAATCACGTAATATTAACTGATTTTTCCGGGATTGAGTATTCCCTTAGGATCAAATGTGCTTTTAATACCCTTCATAATCATAAACGCATCTTTAGACAAGGATTCCTCCAAATATGATTTTTTAGCAAATCCGATTCCATGCTCTCCGGAAACCTGACCTTTTAACTCTCTTGCCCGATCATACAACCGTTGGAATACCTTATCCAGTTTATCCTTCCAAATATCCTCGGGTAAATCATCCCGAAGGATATAAATATGAAGGTTTCCATCACCGGCATGTCCAAAGCTCTTAATACGGATGTCAAACTCATCCTTCAACTCATTGGAGTACTTTACAAATTCCGCAATATTATTTCTCGGTACAACAACGTCGCACTCATCCATTTCCGTAGTGGAGGATTTAATGGCCTCCAGGAAAGCTCCACGGGCGGACCAGATGGATTCCTGTCTCTCTGCGGTCTCTGAAATTAAAACATCGATAGCTCCCGCTTCAAGACAAATATCTGCCACCACTTCATAGGCATTTTCCACTTCCTCCTTGGAATTCCCATCAAATGATAGTAGTAAATAAGCATCCGAAGATTTATCAGGAAATTCTTTACCCAAGAACTCTTCCGAAGCCATAATGGTGTCTTTTACCATATATTCAATGGCGGTAGGCACATTTTTCGATTTGATAATTTTTGGTACGGTTTCAATGGCGGTTTCCAGTCTTTCAAAAGGAACCAGTAAACTGATCATCTTTTTCGGTAAAGGCAGGAGCCTTAGGGTGGCTTTGGTAACTACAGCCAGGGTACCCTCGGAACCTACTATTAAATCCTTCAGTCCGTATCCTGAACTGTTCTTTACAATCTTTCCACCGACTTCCATTACTTCACCGTTTGGAAGTACCAATTCCAATCCCCGAACATAATCCCGGGTAACACCATATTTTACGGCACGCATGCCTCCGGCATTCGTACTGATATTTCCCGCAAGGGTGGCACTTTTTTCTCCTGGATCCGGTGGATAAAATAAGTCATGGGACTCTACATATTTTGTAAGTTCCATTAAAAGCAACCCCGGTTCTACGGTAACCGTCAGATTTTCTTCGTCAAGTTCCAAAATATTATTCATCCGGCTCATATTCATCATAATCCCACCGTATATAGCAATGGATGCTCCCACAAGACCGGTTCCCTGACCTCGGGGAGTAACGGGAATGTTGTGATCATAGGCATACTTCATGATTTTTGATGTTTCTTCGGTAGAAATTGGTTCCACCAATACTTCGGGCATACTGTTTACTCCAACCAACTCATCTCGTCCAAAGTCTTCACTGATGCCTTCTCCCGTGAATATTCGTTCTTCTCCTACAATGGTTGTTAGAAAATCGACGTCTCTTTGATCTATTTTCTTAAATTTCATGCCGTAACCTCCTCGGACTTTTTAATCTTCTCTAATAGTTCCGGAATTACTTCGTATATGTCTCCAATAATGGCATAATGGGCCACTTGAAAAATCGGAGATTTAGGATCCTTATTGATGGCAAAGATATACTCGGAATTTGTCATTCCCGCTTTAAACTGTACAGAGCCGGAAACCCCACAGGTGATTATTAACTTCGGTCGTACAGTTCTTCCACTAAGACCGATTTGGGTTTTGGGATCTCCCCATCCGGCTTCAATCAATGGTCGGGTCACGGCTACTTTTCCACCGAGTTCCTTAGCCAGCATTTCGATCATTTCAAGATCTTCTTCTTTTTTGATGGCTCTTCCTGCCACCACAATGACTTCCGCATCGGCGATATCTTCTTCAACTTCTTTTACTTTGGAGGATAGTACCGTAATTGCTGAGGAAAGATTCGCCGGTGGTTTGCATATCGTAACTTCCCCCGAGGGCTCTTCCGAACGCTCTGGAGCGTTCATGATTTTATATCTCACCGTAGCAAATTGAGGTCTACTTTTAGGAGTGCAAATCTGAGCCATGATGTTTCCGCCGAAGGCCGGTCGAATTTGGACCAAATCCGTATCCTCTTTCATGTCTAAAATCGTACAGTCCGCCGTCAGCCCGGTTTTAAATCTGGCGGCAACTCTTGGAGCTAAGGATCTCCCTAAGGGCGTAGCTCCTACTAAAACCGTGGAAGGAGAAACCTTATCGATAAAATCTGAAAAAGCTGCAGTATAGGGTTCAATCTTAAAATCTTTAAAGGCTTCATCATCATAGACAAATACTTCGTCCACGCCGTAATGAAGAATTTCCTTTGCCTGTTTTTGAATATTTGACCCGATAAATACCGCAAATACGGGATGGTTAATTTTATCCGCAAGTTCCCGGGCTTTTCCGATCAACTCATAGGTTACGGGATGCACAGCGCCGTTGTCATGATCGACATAAACGGAAACCCCTTTCCAAAGGCTTTTATCAATAAATACTTCGTCTTCTTCCAATATAAAGGCATCTTCCGGTCCTTTATTTACACAGATCATACACATCTTACATGCATCGGTGATCTCTACTTCTCGATTTTTCTCATTCCATTCGATGGCACCAAAGGGACAGATTTTTATGGCTTTATCAATATCTTTAATATTTTTTTGGTTTACAAGAATTCTTGCCATGATAGGCCTCCTTTACTTATTTTTATAAATGAATTTTAAGTCGATTAACTGATCATATAACTTGGTCCCCAGATGCTCCCCTTCCCAGCGTTCACTGGTAGTATTCTGCTCCGGTGGGAATATTTCCTCCACTTGTGTGGGAGATCCGGATAATCCGTATCGTTTTTCATTTTTATCTTTAAAGTTATCTAAGGTTAGCTCATGGATTTCTTGATACTTGGTTTTTTTCTTCAATCGATAGGAAGGCAGTCGAGGCTGAAAAATTCCTTTTTCCACCGTAATTAAACAGGGATAGGTTACCTCTACGGTTTGAATCGTTGTGGGCATTTCCACTTCCAGAATGATGGACTTTTCTTTACTCTCCACAATACCCTTTACATTGGCCACGTGGGGAATTCCCAAATACTCCGCCATTTCCGGTCCTACTTGGGCGGTATCGCCGTCGGTTGTTTGTTTTCCGCAAATAATTAAATCGAAGTCCCCGGCTTGATAAGCTCCTTGGGCTAAGGTGTAAGAAGTAGCCAGTACATCGGCCCCGGCAAAACGGCGATCCGTAAGAAGAAATCCCTTATCAATCCCCATCATATAGGCTTCCCTTATTACTTCCTTTGCTTGGGGAGGCCCCATGGTCATGACATTGATCTCTCCCCCCATTTTTTCTTTTATTTTCAGGGCACTTTCAATGGCATAAAGATCATAGGGATTCATTTTCGAGTCAATTCCCGATCGAATAAGGTTTCCATTTTCATCCACTTGTACTTCCGTTGTTCCCGGCACTTGTTTAATACATACTAAGGTTTTCATCGGTGATCCTTCCTCTCTTCTCTCGATTTGGTATTATGGTCCAACCAATATGGTTAAATTTTTTATTGCTCTGTATTATTTATGGTCTGTTTCCTTGTTGACGGATAATAAAGAAGTTTTTTTCGGGTGTTACTTAACAATTACGGATACCCCGTCGGGAATTACAGTGATGGATGCCTTCGCCCCTTTTTCTTTAAGAGCTCTTTCCAAGGCTTCATCTAAAGTATAGGCATGTTCCATATGCATGTCTTTGATCATTTTCGCATCGCATTGGTCCGTAACCATAATAATGGTAAAACGGTCCAGGATCCGGGCAAGGATCTGATATTCCCATTGATCGGGTTTCGTCTCTCCTCGAGGAATTTGCATCACACTATCCAGAACCTCTCTTGGTGATGATGCGTCTGCCATGGATTGGTAGAAATCTTCCCCACCGTGACCGTCGTTACAGGCCGCAACCATGATGATAATTCCTTTGGGGTTACAACAGGGCTCTGCAGCCGTCATTCCCTTTACCGCTTGATAGATATTTTGATCTAGGGGATATCCTCCGTTTGAAGTGATGACAATATCGGACTTCGGTGTCTCGTCGATACTGGACTGTTCTAAAACAAATTCACAACCTTTTTCATGGGCTTTTTCACTATGGCCTGCAAAGGCTTCGATAATCTTCTTCTCACTATCTATAACCACGTTTAGGATAAAACTAAGTCCTGCTTTGTCTGCGGCAAAGACCATGTCCTTATGAATGGGATTTTTCTCAAGTATTCCGGTTCTAGCATAATCACTGGCGATAAATTCGGAGCAGTGGTTTGCCAGCACGGTTTTTGCACCGGCAACTCCCGGCAACACACTTTTTCTGCCTCCCGAGAACCCTGCGAAAAAATGAGGTTCTATGAAGCCCTCCGCAATAAGCAGTTCCGTTTCCAAGGCTACTTTGTTTAGCCATAAATCCCCGCCGGAAGGTAGTACGCCAACGTAGTCTAAACTTTCTTCATCCTTGGAGATATGGTTGATCAAAATTTCATTTTCCACAATCTCCTTGCCGAACTTATCCAACATTTCTTCTTTTGTGGTGGCACGGTGATATCCCGTTGCGATAAGAATTTTTATATCAATATCGGGATTTACGGCTCTTATTCGTTTAAGAAGAATCGGTAGGGTTATGTGGCTAGGTACCGGTCGGGTATGATCGCTGGTAATGATGACCATGTTGTTTTTTCCCTTTACCTGTTCTTCTAAAGATTGGGAAGCTATTGGATTATCCAAGGCCTTTTCCACAATCTCTTTTTCCGAAAGAACGGGCTTAAAGTGATGAGCTTTGGATTCTAACACATCGATCACATTATAGGGACTGAAATCTTTTTCAATTACTCCCTTACCGTAAGGAATTCTTATCGGTTTCATGTAAATCCTCCTTTGTTTTTTCTACCAGGTTTTTCTGTTGGAAAATTTATCGCTTTCTTTAATATTGCTTAGATATTCGTCAATAATCAATGTGATATGCTCTCGCATGGCAGCGGCTGCGGCTTTAGAATCTCTCTTTTCCAATGCATGGAAGATTTTTTCGTGTTGTTCGATCAGTACCTGCTGATTTTCCTCTTTTAAAAGAATAATTCCTCGGGCATCTTCAATTAAGGTATCCATTAAATTCGACAGCATATTAAGAATATTGGAGAATAGAAAATTGTTTGCAATTCTGCAAATACTGTAATGAAAAGCTTTGTCATATCTCACGCTCATGCTCTCATTTTTAAGATTCGTTTGAATTCTTAGCTGCTCCACAATTCCCCGGAGTTCTTCGATATCCTCATCGGTAATTCTTTCCGCCGCACGATAAGCGCTTTCCACTTCAATAATTTGTCTAAGATCTACGATTTCTCGAGGGTGACTCTCATTTAGCACAAACATCATAGAGAGGGGCTCCACTAAAGCATCGTCGAATCGCTCTTTAATAAAATTTCCGCCCCCCTGCTTCACCTGGATAATGCCTAAAACCTCTAGGGTTCTCATAGCCTCTCTTACCGAGGTTCTGCTGACATCCAGCTGTTCTGCAAGCTCCCGCTCCGTAGGAAGTTTATCTCCTCTATTCAAGGTGCCGGCAATGATTTGCTGTTGAATTTCTTCTATTACCACTTCATATATTTTTTTGCTTTTTATCGGCTTAAACATTTTGTTCCCTCCACTTGTTTAGTCAGAATAATGAACTCTATATATTATAACATATTTCATCCCTGGAACTAAATGTTAGTGGCTGCTCAGCCGTTTTCATATTATGGGAACTCCTTGTTGATACCATTTTTTTTATGATGTTAGTTTAACCTATTTGTGGTTTTTTAGAATATGTTCGGGAAAAGCCCAATGGATATATATGCTACAATACCTACAATTATAGTATAGATAAAGGCAGGCACGGCGTTCCTTCTAATAACTTTTCCTTCGCTTCCCAATACTCCCACGGTGGTACAGGCAGCAACCACATTATGAACACTAATCATATTTCCGGCGGCGCCTCCTACTACTTGTGTGCCAAGAATAATAATTCGTGAGGCTTCAATTTGTTCCGCAACTCCATACTGGAATCCGGAGAACAATATATTCGAGGTGGTGTTACTTCCCGACATAAAAGCTCCAAGTACTCCGATAAAGGGCGAGAACAGAGGCCAAACTCCTTGAAAAGCATTGGCGGCAGCAGTAGATAAAGCCACCATCATTCCGTCGTATCCCGAGAGATTGTTACCCGAGTTTAACATTACCTGTACCATACCTATGGCGAAAACCAAAGCGATGGCTGCAGGAATTACCTGTTTGATGGAATCACTCCAAGTTCTTTTAACATCTTCCAGCGGCATTTTATGCAGGAATATGGTAAGTACTGCCACTAGTATAAAGGGAATGGTTCCAGGAAGATAGAGATACTGCAATGTATAGGTTAGTCCGGTTCCAAGAATTTCTTCCCATCGTATAAACTGTCCTCGTAAAAATCCCTGTATTCCAAAGGCAGGAATTCTAGTAATTACTAAAATCAAAGATACTAAAATGTAGGGAAGCCATGCATTGAAAGGAGAAATTTTTAGCTTTTCTTCTTGCACATCTTCCGGATCTACATCGGGTACTTCTAAAGTTCCGATCCATGAACTGTCCCATTTCGTACGGTTAGCAAAATCCCAAGCATTTTTCGGTTGCAAGAAACCATTTTTAGCAGCAGTTACACAAATCGCAATGGCGATTAGTCCGCCGGCTAAGGAAGGCAGTTCCGGACCAAATACTACAGCGATAAAAACGTAAGGTACCATGTATGCTAATCCTGCGAAGATAGCAAAGGGTGCCACTTCTAATCCCTCTTTAAAACTACGGTTTTCGCCGAAAAATTTCGTAAGGATCATGGCAATGGCCAAAGGCATGAATACTCCAACCACTGCATGGGGAATTGCTGCCCAAATTCCTACTTGATGTAGAAACTCTGCTTGACTCAATCCTGCATCGGCAATCTGACTACTGATTTCAGCAGAACCTAGAACCGAGGATACTCCACCGATTATCGGTGTTCCTACGGCCCCAAAACTTACCGGTGTACTATTGGCGATAAGAGCAAGCATTGCGGCGCCCAAAGGGGGAAACCCAAGTCCCACCATCAGAGGCCCTGCCAAGGCTGCGGGAGTTCCAAAGCCTGCTGCTCCTTCAATAAATCCTCCAAAAAGAAAAGCTATAATTATGGCTTGAATCCGTCGGTCAGGACTGATTCCATGAAAGGTTTTATTTATTGTCTTAATGGCTCCACTGTTTTTCAAGGTATTCATTAAAACAATGGCTCCAAAAACGATGATTAGTATATTGAAGGCACTAAGTCCCCCGAAAATACTGGCCCCAACTAGCCAATCCATGGGCATTTCCCAGTAAGTTGCAGCTAATATAACGGCGATGATCCAGGCGATGGGCATAACTTTTTTCGCAGGCCAGTTGAAAACCACCATTAAAATAATTGTCGTTAAAATCGGTAAAATTGCTAACAATGCGATCATAAAGGTTTTCCTCCTAAAGTTTTATGTGTGCTTTTTTACTTTTTTCTTTCACTTTCCACTAAGTAAGTTTCATCAAACTTTTTGATTCCTGTGAGCTTTTTAACTTTTTATTAATCACCTCCCTTGTAGGTCGTATGGTCATACCAATTTTACCTCTAAAAAAAGAACCCTTCATTTGGTCATATGGTCATACCAATTTAAGCTTAAAAAAATATAACCACAACATATTATGTATGAACAGCTCCTTAGTAATATCATTTAGTACTCTTGCAATTTTCTGAATTCTTTAACTAATAATATCATTGAATTATTCCACTGTCAACACTGTATTTGCAATTCATATAATCTATTTTTTAACAAAGTCTCCCGCCTCTTATCTTTGTTCATTTGAGGTAAATTGAAAAATAATCATGCCTCAGATTCATTTACTTTAACTATTTTTGCGTTTCCCCCGACCATTTCCCTAAATATAGGCATTAATCCATTTCTTATGGACTTGAAATACAAAAAAGCCCAATTTACTTGGACTTTTTGATGACTTCTTCCTCTTCCATCCGGGGCAGCACCTCTTCGATTAAAATAGTCACCAGCTCCGGATCAAAGGATTTTTCCTTCTCGGATACCAACACCTCCACCGCTTCATTTCTACTTAGGGTCCTCTGATAAGGCCGATCATGGGTTAAATTTTCATAAACTTCCACTATGGATATAATCCGTGCTTTTTCAGGGATTTTTTTTCCTTTTATTCCCTGCGGGTACCCGCTTCCATCCCATTTTTCATCATGGTGTAAAACGATTTCCGCGATGGAAAAGGTTTCATTTGTGGTATTTAACAGCTGATAACCTACTTCCGGATGCCTTTCCACAACTCTTAATTCCTCAGGCTCCAGCAATGTATTTTTCATTAATATTTGACGCCCCACACCAATTTTTCCGATGTCATGATAGTATCCCGCTTGTTCCAAATCTTCAACATCTTTCTGATTATAACCCAGGACTTCCCCAAATATCCGGGCCAGCTCTCTGGTATTTTCTGCATGGCTTTCTTCCCAATGGACTCTGTTAAATACCTCTTTCATAATGCGATCTAAAGTTTTTCTTTTATACTTTGGGCTACTGTCCATCTTACTACGATACATTCCTTCTTCTGCACGTTTAAAGATGTCCTGAATAGCCATACTTTCATCAATTTTCGTTGCATAACCCAAGGATATGGAAATAGGAATTCCTGCTACCCTTTTATTTGCTAAGACTTTTTGGAACCGTTTTTCAAATACTTTTACTTGTTTTTCATCAGTGTCGGGCATCAAGACCACAAATTCGTCCCCTCCGATACGGGCGGCAACATCGTTCCCTCGACTTTCCTCATCCAATAGTTGAGCTACTGTAACGATCAACTCATCCCCAGCTTTATGACCAAAGCCGTCGTTGAAAAGCTTTAATCCATTTACGTCAACGATAACAATGGATAAGGGAAAGTTTCTAGGATTGTCCAAACGATTGAGTTCCTCTTCGAAGAACCGGCGATTGTAAATTCCTGTTAATTGGTCATGGTAACTAAGATGAAGGATATTTTTTTCCGTCTCCTTTCGCTCGGTAATATCCGTAAGAAAATTCAAGGATGCCGGGGCACCGTTCCACATAATTCGGATCCCCTTGGATTCAATCCAGCGAACCGCTCCATCCATTCGAAGGGCCCTAAACTCTTCGATTATCTGGTCCTTATTGCCCTTTATCCGCTCCCGATGTAAATTTGCCACCATTTCCCGATCTTCACGGTGTATCAGTTCAAGTATGTTTTTTTCTCTAAGCTCCCTCTCAGAGGCGTTTAAAATGGTTCGAAGCATGGGGTTGCTGATTTTGATTTTCCCCTGTTGTAAAACTGCAATCCCCTCTACGGCATTTTCAAACAGCAGTTTATATTTCTCTTCGCTTTCCTTTAAAGAAAGTTCAATTTCTTTTCTACCGGTTATATCCGTATCAGTAGCCCTATAACCGATTACTTGGCCCTTTTTATCATAAATCGGCAAACCGCTGGTAAGAGTATAAACCGTATGCCCATTTTTATGGAGCTGTCGAATCTCCAGATTTTTAATTTTATCGCCTTTTCCCAATACTTTAAAACCAAAGGCTTTCAGTTCTTCTTTATCCTCGGGTAACAAATCATCATAAAAAGTTCTTTTCCCGATCATTTCCGATGGCTTATAACCCAAAACCTTTTCCACAGTAGGGTCTACATAGGTATGTATCCCGTTACGGTCCACCTCCCACATAAAGGTCCCGCTTTGATCCGATACCTGTTCATACCGCTCTTTAAACAATTCTAATTCTTCTTTGATTTTTTTCAGTTCTCTATTTTTTCGTACTTGTCTTGCCATTAACAAAATAAACAGTAACAAAGGAAGACTGATAATTCCTAAGGTCTCCAACATGGTCAGGTTTTGTTGTAGTATCGGTATTGAGGATAAGAGCACAACTTGAAACAATGGAATCTCCTCCTAAAAATTTTCTATTATCCAGTTTATAGGAGTTTTGACCTAATAGCAACAAGAAAATTATTTATCTTCTTCCTCCGTGGCAAATAAGGCCTGCATCAAATCCTTAGGAATGGTTTTTGTCATGTTTTCAAAGAGTTCAAAACCCTCCACCTGAAAGGCCCGAATAGGGTCCTGTCTTCCCAAAGCTCTAAGGTTCATATCCTGGCGAAGTTCTTCCATGGATTCTAAGTGCTCCGACCACTTACTATCAATAATTTTCAGCAATAACACACGCTGCATCAAATCAAAGGGCTCTTTTCCAAGGGCTTTTTTTCGCTCAAGATAGGCCTTGGAAGCTTTTTGAATCAAGTTAGCTTTTAGATCTTTTTTCGTTAGATTTTCCACATCCTGAAACACTAATTGATCCTTTGGTAAAAAACTGTTGCTTAGTGCTGAGGCCAAGCCCTCTAAATCCCATTCTTCCGGAAATACACTGTTGGATGTGAACTTTTCAATTTCTTCATCGATTGCGTCTTCCATAAGATTAAGGATATGTTCTTTAATATCCTCTTCCGTTAAGACTTTTTCCCGTTCCGAGTATATGACTTCACGCTGTCTTTGGATTACCGACTCAAAGTTTTGTACATAACTGCGAAGGTATGCGTTTTTTTCTTTCATCCGCTGCTGTACATAGTCCATCATTTCTTCCACTTTTGTATTTTCTATGGGTTGATCATTTTCTACTACAATGCTGTCCTTGAACTGCTCTAATTCTCCTTCGGAGAATACATCCAACAGATCGTCACCTAAAGATAGAATATACTCTATGGATCCCTTTTCTCCGGAATTAAGAGCCATCCGCTTCAAGTGCTCGTCGTTTCGCTTTAACATATACCGCTCTGTGCTTATAATATGAATATTTTCAGGCAAAAATTCATCTATCCCACGGGATACGGGGTTGACCACCAACATTATTTTTTGGTTTTCAACAGCTTCTGTTACAAATGTTTCTTCATCCCTACGGTCTTTTAATAACAGACTGCTAAAGGCAATCCCCGTTCCCTGTAAATGTTCAATCAGTAGTTCTCCTTTTTCATCATTTCGAAGGGATACCAGTAAAGGCTCTGTTGACCCTACTCTATTTTTCAGTTCCCTTAAAATCACTCTTCGCTTTTCTTCTAAGGTTTTGTATACTCGAACTGATGGTGTTTCACCACTGGATTGATTTCCTTTTTCTTCATGTGTTTTGAAAGTTTCCATACCATAAAGATCTAAAAACTCCGGTTGGTCTCCACCGTCAAAATCCACCAAAGCACTTATCTCCCGGTAATTGGAAAAATAGCTGCGTAGGGTGATACTGTCAATGATTTTTTCGTCCTTCCCGAAAATTCCCACAGGGCGGGTAGCCTGATCCAACAGAATTAAATCTCCCTTTTCAACAAGGGCAAAGGCTCTTTCCGGTTGAGTCCGTTCCTGAATATCCAGTACCTTTTGATCCTTTAAATAGTCATGGATAAATGCTCCTGCCGTTCCGAAAATCACATTTTTTTTATAGGCTTCCCGTCGCTCCTCATTGCTTTGGCCTTGTTGAAGAACCGCCGCGGTAAAATTCAAAGCGTTAATAATCCCTTCAATCTCTTCCATCCTGCGTTTAGCTACAACTTCATTCAGCGAGATAACATGAACCTTCTCACCTTTTAAGGCCTTTAGATAGGCGGCTAAGGCAATTCCTTGAAACTTCGATTCTTCATCGGGGTTTACGACCACCTGTCCCCGGGTTAATGCAGTGGCGGTTTGAACTGCCTGGTCCTTTAGGGCTAGATGCTTTACATTCCTTAGAGCCTCCTCAAAAGAAGCAAATTCTTCCGTTGATCGCCCGACGGCCGCTTCCTTTTTATCCTTGGAGTTACTGAAGAGTTTCTTTAATAAGTTTTTCATAAGGGCACCTCATCTCATCTTTTTTTGATTTTATAGGTTCTATAATTCCTACGGATGATTCTAACTAAATCCTTACATTGTCATTCGAAAATTTGATTCCTTCTTTGATTCCTTCTTTGATTCCATACTTTGTAACTTTTTACACTACACCCTTATTAATTCGATATCTTCATCAAAGAATCCTCTAAATTTATAAACTTTTTTAAAAAACCCTAAAAGCACCAGGCTTTCAGGGTTTTATCAGAAGGCTGTATCTGCCTTGATATTTTAGGTCTTTCTAAGAGTTTACTGTCATTGATCAACTACTTACAAACTGCTTTTAAATCCGTCCTTCTCCTTGGAGTCTTGTTGATCCAGGTTTTCAAAGGCAGTAGAGAGCATTAGCTTAATCCGGTTAAGTTGATTAACCTCACTGGCGCCGGGATCATAATCGATGGCAACAATGTTGGTTTTCGGATTGCTTTTCTTTAAGGCCTTGATCATACCTTTGCCTGTAATATGGTTGGGCAGGCAGGCAAAGGGTTGCATGCAGACGATATTGTCCACACCGTGCTCTATCAGCTCCAGCATTTCCGCAGTTAAGAACCAACCTTCTCCCGTCTGGTGGCAAAGGGACAGATGAGGGGCTGCCAGTTTGGCCAGGTGCTCAATGGATGAAGGCGGTGTAAAGCGCTTGCTTTCTTTTAAGGCCTCACTCATAGATTTTCGCATGAACTCCATGGCGGCGATGGCAGTTTTTCCCAACAAGGCATTTTTCATGGAACCCGACAGATATTCCCTTTTAATCACACTATTGTAGGAAGAGTAAGCGAAAAAGTCCATTAGATCCGGCATTACTGCTTCCGCTCCTTCTTTTTCGATCATTTCAACAATATTGTTGTTAGCTGTGGGATGGAATTTCACCAGGATCTCTCCCACAAGACCAACCTTGGGTTTTTGAATATCCAATAGGGGCAATTCGTCAAACTCCCGAACGATACCCTGAACATTTTCCGTAAAACTTCTGCCGGTTTTCCTTTCGATGGAATCCGAACAAATTTTTACCCATTTATCATACAGGTCATTGGCCGCACCGGGAACCGCCTCATAGGGTCTGGTTTTATAAAGTACCCGCATAAACAGATCTCCATAAAGGATGCCTTCCACCAGGCGCCTTAACAGTTTCGGCGAGATTTTAAATCCGGGATGCTTTTCAATTCCCTGGGCGCTTAAACTGATTACGGGAACTTGACTCATGCCCGCTTCAAACAGGGCCTGTCGGATAAAAGCGATATAATTGGTTGCCCGGCATCCCCCACCGGTTTGGGCGATGATCAAAGCGGTTTTATCCAAATCATACTTTCCGGAGTTCAAGGCCTTCATCATTTGTCCCGTTACCAAAATTGAAGGGTAGCAGGCGTCGTTATTGACGTATTTCAACCCTTCATCAATGGCTTTGGTATCAATTGAGGGCAGCACCTCCACATTATACCCCTCAGACTGAAGGGCGGGCTCTAAAAACTGAAAATGAATCGGTGACATTTGGGGCAATAAAATGGTATGGGTCTTTTTCATTTCTTCCGTAAACATAATTTTTGGAATTTCCGCTTTCTCTTCCATGGGTCGTGCCTCTTTTTTATCCCGCTGTTCCACGGCTGCAAAAAGGGAACGCATTCGAATTCTTGCTGCACCGAGGTTGTTTATCTCATCGATTTTCAGCAAAGTACTGAGTTTATTTTTTCGTTTTAGAATATCCGCTACCTGATCGGAAGTTACGGCATCCAAACCGCAACCGAAGGAGTTCAACTGTACCAGTTCCAAATTTTTATGTTTCGTCACATAGGCTGCGGCGTCATATAGACGGGTATGATACATCCATTGATCCACAGCATTTAAGGGTCTGTCTACCCGCTCTAAATGGCTGATTGCATCTTCGGAAAGAACACCGTAACCATAAGAGGTGATCAGCTCCGGAATTCCGTGGTTGATCTCAGGATCGATATGATAGGGACGTCCTGCTAGGACCACGGCTTTTTTATTTTTTTCTTCCAGCCATTGAAGGACCCTTTCTCCTTCCCTTCGAACCTTCTCTTTATATTCTTCCAGGGCTTGATATCCGGATTTTACCGCTTCCGTCAGTTCTTTTCGAGGGATGTTTTTATGTGCAAACACCTCATGGATTCGTTTAATCATGCGCTTTTCATCATCCAGGGGTAAAAACGGATGCATATATTCCACATTCTCGTCCTGCAGGCGGTCGACGTTGGCTTTAATGGTTTCCGGATAAGATGTGACCACAGGGCAGTTAAACTGGTTGTCCGCTTGCTGATTTTCTTTAATATTAAAGGGGATTGAAGGATAAAAAATCATATCCACCTTTTTGTTCAGTAAGTCTTCAATATGACCATGGACCAGTTTTGCTGGATAGCATACGCTTTCTGAGGGAATAGTCTCCATTCCCAATTCATAAACTTTCTTCGTGGAATGGCCTGAAAGTTTGATTTTATAGCCTATCCCAGTAAAAAAACTTGCCCAAAATGGAAAGTCTTCGTACATATTCAGTACTCTCGGTAGTCCGACGGTACCTCGAGTTTGGGGTGTAACGGTTTTCGGGATTTTAAAAACTTCCTTTAGTTTGTAAGCATATAGATTTGGCATGGGTTCTTTATTACTCACCACATTGGCCCCACGCTCACAACGGTTCCCCGTTATATATTGACGGCCGTCGGAGAAGTAATTGACATTCAGCTGACAGTGATTATTACAAAGCTGACACCGTTTATTTTCCGAAAGCACTTTAAACTCCTCTAACTGTTCTCGGTTTAAAAAAGTACTTTGGAATTTGGAATCCCGGTTTTCCTTAGCAATTAATGCGGCTCCGAAGGCTCCCATAATTCCTGCGATATCCGGCCGAACCACCTCTTTTTCCGCGATTCGCTCAAAAGCCCGAAGAACGGCGTCGTTATAAAAAGTTCCTCCCTGGACAACGATTTTGTTTCCCAAATCTTCTTTCGAACGCATACGGATCACCTTAAACAATGCATTTTTCACTACGGAGATGGCAATCCCTGAGGAGATATCTCCGACGCTGGCCCCTTCTTTTTGGGCCTGTTTTACCCGGGAGTTCATAAATACGGTACACCGGGTACCGAGATCTACAGGGTTTTTCGCAAAAATTCCCAGTTTTGCAAAGTCCTCCACCTCATGGTTGAGGGCATTGGCAAAAGTCTCCACAAAGGATCCGCATCCCGAGGAGCAGGCTTCATTTAACATAATGGAATCCACAACCCCTTCATGAACCCGAAGGCTTTTCATGTCCTGACCGCCGATGTCCAAAATGAAATCCACACCGGGCATAAAGTAGTCCGCAGCTTTAGTATGGGCCACGGTTTCAATAATCCCATGATCCATACCCAGGGCCGCCTTTAATAAATGTTCCCCGTATCCGGTTACGGCGCTTTGGGCAATGGTTGCGGTCTTCGGCATTTCGGCATATAATTTTTGTACCGCCTGCCTTGCAATTTGCAGGGGGTTCCCTTGATTGGAACTGTAGTGGGAGAATACCAATTCCCGGTCTTCATTAATGGCCGCTACTTTTAAGGTAGTGGACCCGGCGTCAATTCCAAGATATAACTCTCCTGTAGCTTCCGACAGTGGTCGTTTTTTAACCCTGTTTTTGCTGTGACGCTCTTTAAAGGCTTCATAATCGGTCTCATCCGTAAACAGAGGTTCTAAGCTTTCCTTAGTATCCTTGATTTCCTCAAATAAATTCGGTAATTTATCATATAGGAATTTCGGCTCCATAACTTCTTCGTTTCCAGCGGCGAAGGCTGCACCCATGGCCACAAAGTACTGGGTATCTTTGAGCTCGACCTCATCTTCCGATCGAAGTTTTAAAGTGGATCGGAAACGTTCCTTCAGTTCCGGCATAAAGGTTAATGGCCCTCCTAAAAAGGCCACCTTCCCCCGGATGGGTTTTCCGCAGGCAAGACCTCCAATGGTTTGATTTACCACGGCTTGCAGTACGGAAGCCGCAATATCAGCTTTATTGGCCCCTTCATTTAATAGGGGCTGAATATCGGTTTTAGCAAATACGCCGCAACGGGAAGCAATGGGATAAATGGTTTGATGCTTAGTGGACAGTTCGTTGAGTCCTCCCGCATCGGTCTTCAGCAAGGAAGCCATCTGATCGATAAAAGCTCCGGTGCCCCCGGCACAAGTACCGTTCATCCGTTGTTCAATCCCATTAGTAAAGTACATAATTTTTGCATCTTCCCCACCCAGTTCGATAGCCACATCGGTTTGTGGTGCCAATTGACCGATGGCTTTACTACAAGCGGTTACCTCTTGAACAAAGGGAATGTCCAACGTATCCGCAAGTCCGAGACCCGCAGACCCGGTGACGGTGATCCTCAGCTCTTTATTATCAAATGTGGCTTTCATATCCTTAAAAAGCGCATTCACCGTATTTTTCACATCGGAATAATGACGCCGGTAATCTTTAAACACCGTTTCCCGTTTTTCGTCCAAAACGATAGCTTTCACTGTTGTAGACCCCACATCTAAACCGATACTTAGAATTTTACCCATATTCTCTCACCCCATCATTAAAATTCTTACTCTTAAATGTTCAATACCCTATGTTACAATTTTTGTATTTTTTGTTCCTGATATTTTTCATCTTCCATGATTCTTCTATCATACCCAAAGTTTTACTTTATAACCGTTCATTTATATTTTCCAACCCTGAGGGTTTTTTCGTATTTTTGTATTTCATGTTTTTGTGTTTGGACCCTTTTTATGGTATATACCCTTCTTATAATATTTTATTACTTTAAAAACCACCGAAGATTTTTCAAAATCCTCGATGGCTTCAAGTTCCTTATTGGATAATCTTTGTTTTACTTCTTTTCTTGCCTTTTCATATCCCTCTGCATTCTGAAACCGAACTGACTTTGTATAATCAAGAGCACACAGGACAGCAGGATAAAGAAATTAATGGACACTAAGGATAGAGTATCGAAGTATCGTTCGTGAAATATCATTTCCTTATGCATAACAAAAGCATAACTGGAAACTGCAATACTTAAAATTCCTGAAATGGTTATGACTTCCTGTTCCTGATAAATTCCTAAAATAAATAATGCAATATAAATTGTAAGATAAGATAAGAGTCCCGGTGTAAATTCGATAAAGATAAATACGGTAATAAATATTCCCGCTATGGCCAAATATTTCGTAGAATGCAACATTTTGTTGGTATAAACCAGATAAGACATGACCAGCGCCAGTCCGCCCACCACGCCGATAATTAAGGTTCCGGCTATGGGGTCCCGTACACTGAGCAGATTGTTTAAAAATGCTAAAAAACCCGCAATCCATAACAGCTGTACAACAACCCGGTTTTGTTTTTTTAATATCTCCGTTCGATCCATATAAACACCTGCCTTTTCATTCAATTAATTTACGTTCTTTTGGTACTCGAAAGTTTTCAGATTTTTTATGTCTGCTTAACTATTATATCACAGGCCTTCCTAATACACTATTATATATTTGTTTCGGCTTCATTTTTCATAAAAAAAAAGAGAAGTGGAAAACCTACTCCACTCCTCGATACAAATGTCCCTTTGTAAAGCTGTCTTTTTTCATTTTTACAAAAAAGTCCTTCTTCTTCCCGGTTTTCCCTTCCAAAAAACTGCGATGTAACGCTACAATCTCTTCTACTTCCTTCGGCGACTCTTTAAGAAAATTCAAACGAAAATATCCTATCCCTGCTTCTTCAAGGCTTTTAATATCCTCTATTAAAAAATGTTTTTTTGAATGATAAACCTCCATTCTGCATTGTCCCCGAGGAATCAGTGGAAAATGTTGATCAAAACGATCCACCAAACTATAGTTCCCTTTTTCGCAAGCGTCACAGCTTTTTTCAGACCCCATCACCGTGGTTATGGGGCACTGTTTCAGCCCCATCACCGGCAATTGTCCATAGCCGATAATTTCCGTGGTTTTGGGCTCTAGATTCATCTGTTTGATTTGTTCCAAATTCAGCTCCGGTGAAAGGGTTAACCGCTGAAACCCTTGGTCTCGATAAAATCCATAAGATCGATCATTAACAATGTTTAAGGAAACATCTCCTAGCAATTTCTTTCCTTCAAACTCCATTATCTGACCCGGGGCTTGAATCAACAAGGTGGAAGCTTTCCCTTCAGAAATGATCCTTTTATACTCTTCTAATGTCTCTCCCGTTGCGGAGGAGTAAATTTCAGGAATAAAACATCCCCTGAATTCGCGGTTTTCTATCATTTTAAATGCATCTTCCAAGGTTTCAAGTTCTTTATAATAAATGATTTCAGCCTGTAGTTCCAATAGCTTTTTAAGTTGAGCTAGGGATCTTGCACTATAGGAAAATTGCATTCCATAGGAACTATGGCGATTATAACTATGCACCTTGTGACCTTCCGGTACATGAGTTTTTAAATGAGGTAAAGACTCCTGATCCATTACATTCCCGTAAGCACCGGATGCCGTTGAATAATTCCGTCGATACTGCTGGATTCGCTGATCTCCCAGAGCCTTTACCAGGCTTCTTCGAAGTTCATTGATTTCCTTTGCTTGGATAAACAACTCTCCTTGTAGATCAATTTCAATGTTATCCATCCGGTAAGGGGTTCCTCCCAACTTAGACAACTGCTTTTGAAGTCCGTTGATCGTAAGACTTTTTCCCTTGGCTTTTTGGGGAGCTTCCACAGTCTCCATCATTACCTTTACTTTTCCGTCGGTAAGTCGCCCTCGAATAGGGACTCCTTCCTTAAATATAAATTTCCCTTGTATCGGAATTCCCAAAAATTCCTTGTGGTAAGTTTGGCGAGCCTCCTTCATCAAGGCTTCATCAAAGGTTTTGTAAATAGACTCTCCGATTCTCACCCGGTGTTTAAAGTTTACCTGGCAGGTTTTTGCCCCGGAACAGTGTTTTACAGTTTCCCCCCGGTCTTCCAATCGCTCTACCCGGGCTCCCACCGTGCCTTCCAATCGCTGAATCTGTATTTCATCATTATGGGACAGATCCCTTTCCAAGGCAATAGTAATCTTTTCCTTCGCAAGATCCTGCTTAATGACTTTTCCGATAAGGATCCCCTGATTTCCAGGGTTTTTCATGCTCATAAAGTCCCTACCGGTCTCACCGAATAAATTTCCTTTGGTAAATCCCCGGTTAAAGATGGTCAAATCCTCCAAGGCTTTTCCCAAATCTTTTTTATTTATCTCCCCACCATAGGAAGCTTCGACCAGTTGTCGATAGACTTTAACCACTGTGGCTACATACTCGGGTTTTTTCATCCGCCCTTCAATTTTTAAGGAGAAACCTCCCGCTTCAAGCACTTCGGAAATGCCCTCCGCCGTGGCAAGATCCTTCGGACTTAGGAGGTAATCCCCTACATTCGAGGGAATTTCTTTTTGTAAGTCTTCATTATATAAGGTGTACTTTTGCCGACAAGGCTGGGCACAACTTCCCCGATTGCCGCTCCTGCCACCGATCATACTGCTCATTAAACATTGTCCCGATAAGGATATACAAAGGGCTCCGTGGATGAAGACCTCCAGTTCAACATTGGTCTCCCTCTTGGCTCGGCGAATGGCCTCTAAGGACATTTCTCGACCCAAGACCACCCGCTTAACTCCTAGGGATTCAAGGTAATAAATATCCTCCGGGGTTTGAGCTGACATCTGGGTAGAGCAGTGAACATCCAGGTCCGGATAGGTGCTACGGATAAAGTGTAACACCCCCATATCTTGAACGATTACGGCGTCCACCCCTATGGCGTAGTAATAATCCATGGTTTCCTTTAGCTTCGCAAACTCCGGATTAAAGAGAAGGGTGTTTACGGTAACATAAACCGCGACTCCCCGTTCATGGCAGTAGTCTAAGGCTTCTAAAAGTTCTTCCTTAGAGAAGTTGGCGGCAAATTTTCGGGCGCCAAAATCCTTCCCCGATAAATATACGGCGTCGGCTCCATTTTGCACCGCCGCCTCCAGGGCCTCCCGACTTCCCGCCGGGGCTAAAATTTCATAAGCGGGAGGTTGACTCCCGCTTTTTTTTTCTTTGTTTATTATATTCTTCATTAGCGGTGTGCTTTAAGGTTCTTCCCTTAAAGCCCCTCCTCTCATCATTGTAAAACCTCATTGCTCCTCTTTCCAAGTTCGATCCGTAAGTAATTGTTGTTCGGTATCTGCCTTGTATTCCGTCTGCTTTTCATTTAAGAGACTATAGGGGATACTCATACAGGAAGACATTCGGCGGCAACTCCACTTTCCTCTCCCCCTTCATATGAAAACCTAACTCCTCAAATACAGGATTGTACTTAGACTTCGGGAGGGTCATGGTTTTAATCAGTTTTCCCGGTTCTTTTTCTCCCAGCGCTAAAATCAGTTGTTTAACCATTTCCTCTGGCCCTCCGTAAAAAAGCAGACGTAAATCAGCGTCGTCGTGATCATAGATTAAAATAGCCTGCTCATCCGCAGTCACAATAATTTTTCCTTCCCGGTGAAGGGTGGTAATTATCTCTTTTTCCATGGGGATAAACTTCCATTTGCTTCCGAATAGAAAACCGTAATTCTTCTCGTATTCCGGAAATCTCTGTAGGATTTCATAAGGATCTTGCTCCTCGGGAAGTTCTCGAACCTCTACCGCAGTCTTTTCCAACGGCAAATTTTCACAAAGAATAAAATTAAACTCCCCTTTTCGAACAAATCCGTGGTTCTCTCCCGAATGGATACTCCCCTCAGCCTTTCTGTGGCAGGCAAAACGTAGAGACCTGGGTTTGTTTTCTTTTGCCTCACGGATCAATTCCCGGGTAAGTAAATTGGCGTATCCCATACCCCGATACTTTTCTTTTACACGAAGTCCCTCCAGCCAGTAATCCCTTGTGGTCAGGTAACTCATCTTAGCAAAGGCACGAATTTCACCGTCTTTTTCCACGATCAAAATCCTGCCGCTTTCAGGGTCCAGCCATGTATCAATGGTTCGAAGAATGAAGTCGTTCCCCTCCCACACGGTTTTTGAAATTTCCAGTATCTGTTCTTTATCATCATAGTTTCCATGTCTAAGGGTTTCTTTCATCTTCCCTATGCCTCCTTATGCCTACGTTGTTTCAGGGCACTGATTGTTTAATACTTTAGCTGTTTAGTAATTTCCCGAAGATGTTTTTTCCTTCCATCCTCTTCTATTTCAAACTCAATCCCCAATGCTCTTTCAATTCTGAGAAATCTTTTCCGTTTATCACATCTTCCCTTTCGATCCAGCCCTTTCGGGCAATACCGACTCCATAATCTACGTCTTCAAAACCCGAAAGCCTGTGGGCGTCAGGGTCGATGGTCAGGTAAATCCCCATATTTTTGGCCATTTTGCATTTTCTCCAGTCCAAATCCAGGCGATGGGGATTGCTGTTGATTTCCACGGCTACATTGTTTTCTTTTAAGGCCTTGAATACTTTTTTTTCATCAAAACTACAGCCATCCCTAGAAAGAAGCAGTCTTCCCGTCATATGACCGAGAATTTTAGTATATGGATTTTTAATAGCTCCGATAAGTCGTTTCGTCATCAAGTCCCTGTCCATTTTCAAGTTGGAGTGAAGGGATGCGATAATGTAGTCAAAGGTTTCCAACATCTCATTTCCATAATCCAAGCTGCCGTCATTTAAAATATCCGACTCGATCCCCTTAAGGATTTTGATTTCCGGGTATTTTTCACGAAGGGCCTCTATTTCTTGATGTTGTTGTTTTACCGCTTCCGGTTTTAAGCCCTTGGCATAGTAAGCCGCCTGACTGTGATCGGAAATCCCGACGTACTGAAGCCCTCGATCCAGGGCCTCCTGAACAATCTCTTCCATGGAGTTTACTCCGTCACTGTAGTGACTGTGGATATGAAACAGGCCTTTTATGTCCACTTTTTTTATTAAACTAGGAAGTTTTCCCTCCATGGCCGCTTCAATTTCCCCTTGATCTTCCCGTAGTTCCGGGGAAATCATTGGAAGCTCTAAGACCTTGAATACATCGACTTCGGTTTTAGCAGGGATTCGTTCCTCTCTCCTAAAAATTCCGTATTCATTCATTTTCAAGCCTTTTTTCTTGGCAATTTGCCGCATTTTGGTGTTATGCTCCTTACTGCCGGTAAAATGATGAAGAGCATAGGGAAACTCCTCTTCCGTAACTAATCGAAGGTCTACATTGATGCCTATATCCAGTCGGACACTGACCTTGGTTTCTCCCTTGGCAATGATCTCCTCCACCCTTTCAAAGGCAGCAAAGTATTCTCCCACGGACTCACGGTCCTCATCCTTTACGGCAACTAATATATCCACATCCTTGATCACTTCTTTTCGCCGACGAAGACTTCCTGCTTCGCTGAAGCGAAGGACTTTATTTTCATCCATGAAGTAATCTCGCAGTTCTTCCAAAACCATGATTCCCGTGGAAACCAGATATTTTCCCCGGTATTTTTTTAAGTTCTCAATACCCCGGAGAATTTTTTCCTGGCTGGTTTTCCCAAAGCCCTTTAAGTCCATTAATCTGTTTTCCAGACAGGCGTATTCCAACTCTCCTAAAGTTTCAATCCCCAGTTCTTCATAGAGGACCTTAACTTTTTTCGGCCCTAAGCCCGGTACTTTAAAAAGGTCAAACAGAGTTTCCGGGAAGGCTCGTTTCAGTTCCTGATAATCGGCCATCTCTCCCGTCTGCACCAACTCCGAGATATTTTCGCTAAGGCCTTTGCCGATTCCAGGAACCTTGCTTAACTCCTTATTATCCACTAGTTCCCGAAGGTTTCCCTCCAAAGTTTCAATGCTTCGTGCGCCGTTTTGATAGGCCCGGATTTTAAAGGTGTTTGCCCCTTTTAACTCCAGCATCAAGGCCATTTCTTCCAAAATCTTCGCCACATCTTTTTTATCCATGGGTCACACCTCTATTCTTCAATGATTTTAATAGGATCTCCAATCTTTACGGTACCGCCCTTTAACACAGCTGTAAAAATTCCTTCCCGGGGCATAACACAGTCCCCGGTTTTAAAATATATTTCGCATTTGCTATGGCATTTCTTTCCGATTTGAGTAACCTCTTGAATGGTCTCCCCTACATGTATTTTTGTGCCTATGGGCAGTTCATACAAGGTAATCCCTTCCGTAGTAAGGTTTTCCGCAAACATCCCCGGACTGAGATCCAGTCCGTCTTTTTTTATCGCATAGTCGATACTTTCCTGGCCCAGTAAGCTTACCTGTCGATGCCATTTCCCGCCATGGGCGTCCCCTTCGATACCGTGATCCTTAATAAAGACCCTTTCATCCACAGGGGTTTTCACAACCCCCTTTTTATCGCTTACATTGATGGATACCACTTTTGCCATGTTGTTTCCTCCTCTGCTTTCTCTACTGTATAAACCTGTCCTATTTCATCGGTTTGATAACCGCCTAAGTCCTCAATTTTCTTTTTAAAATCTTCCTGCTTGATTAATTTCAGCATCTCAAGAATTCTCGGATCCTCCAGATGTTTTTTCGGCAGTACCAGATCATAATCTTCCCATTCCACGGGAATGAAATCCACCCCCAGAGCATTGGCCGCCGAGTACACCCCGAGACCAGCATCGGCGGTATTATTGGCAATCGCTGCCGCCACCGCAGTGTGGGTGGTTAACACTCGGTCATAACCGGATATTTCCGACGAAGATATCTCCAGTTTTTTCAAATAAAAGTCTAAGAGTATTCGGGTTCCCGCTCCTCTTTGGCGGTTCACGAACTGCAGTCCCGTACCAGTAAGGTCCTCTATTCCTGTAATCCCTTTGGGATTCCCCTTTTGAACCATTAGTCCCTGGCTTCGTTTTACCAGTTTTATAATGGCCATATCTCCCCGGGGAAAATGGGATTGAATCATTTCCCTGTTATAGGTACCCTTGGCCTCGTCTAAAATATGCATCGGCGCCATATGGCATTCCTGATTTTTCAGGGCCAGAATCCCTCCGAAACTTCCCACATGAGTGGAGGATAGACCAGCCTCTGGACGGTTGGTCTGCAACCAATCGCTTAAAATATCCATCACTACATCATGGCTTCCCGCGGAGACTAAGGTGTTTTCAATTTCTTCAGGATTTTTAATCAGTTGAATATCTACAACGGTTCCCTTTTCGTACCCCTCTAATCCCTTCGGAACTTGAAGAATCCCTTCAGCCTTTACCAGGGAGCTACTGACTCCCGCCCCCCGACTTAAAGCCGTGGCCATATACTTGCTTCCGACCTTCCCCACCTTCATGCGAATAAATTCCTCATGCTTCAAGGAGGAGACCACCCTTCGTGCCAAGATGGCCTCCAAGGTTCTTTGGGGGTTCGGTTTTTTTCCCCCTAATTTTTCGATCAGGGGCTGAACAAAATATTTGAAGTCAATATAGGCAGATACGGGATAACCGGGTATACCGATGACCGGTTTGTTTTCGATAAATCCTAAGATAATGGGTTTTCCCGGTTTGATGGCCACACCGTGGATTAACACTTCTCCTAGTTCTTTAATCACAGCGGCGGTAAAATCTTTACTGCCCGCAGAAGATCCGGCGTTGATGACGAATAGATCATTTTCCCTTGCCCCCAGTAAAATCCTCTCTTTCAGTAAAGCATAGTCATCCTTGGTAACGGGGTAGTGCTTCGAAATCCCTCCCGACTCTCTGACCATGCCTTCAAACATATAGGAGTTGGAATCGATTATTTTTCCCGTTTCTCCCGAATCCGCCACATCTATAATTTCCGAGCCCGTAGGGAGGATTCCTACCCTAGGCTGCTTATAAACTTCCATACTTTCCACTTTCCCAGCCAATAGAGCACCAATATCCATAGGGCGAAGCCTGTGATTCGAGGGTAAAATCAGCTCTCCCTTGACCACATCTTCGCCGATTTCCCGAATATGCTGCCATGCGGGAGCGCTGCTTCTAATTTCAATATGATTCTCATCCATCTCCACCAAGTCTTCAATCATAATTACGGTATCATAAGGAGCTTTCACCACGCCTCCCGTATTGATATAAACAAAATCCCGTTTTTTTTCCAAAACTACCGGTCGGGTCTCCGAAGCTCCCCTGGTTTTTTCTGAAATCGCGGCAACACCGTCCATGGCCGCGGCACTATAATTCGGCGAGGAGTCTCGGGCAAAAACCGGGGCAGCGGTAATTCGGTTCATAGCAGATTTTGTATCAATTATTTCCACCGTCTCTCGAATATTCCGTTGGTCCATAGCCTCCTGGTAAAGTCTTAGGGCTTCATAGAATTCCACGCTTTTTAAGTAGATGTTCCGACTTTTATGGTCCATTCCCTATCCCCCTTAGTATTATTAGTAACTGAGTCAACTTTTTTTCGTTTATGTTATTGATTTTTCCGGTTATCTAATTGCTTTTCCTGTTACGTGAGCGGGTAAACCTTTACCCGGTCTCCTTTATTCAATCCCTCTTCGTCCGAAGCGATAACAACATAGCCCATTGCCCTGCTCATCATGGATAGGGTTCCGGATTTTCCGTACACGGGGGTTACATAGCTTTTCCCGTCTTTCTCATATATAGAGACCATAAAATAATGGGCCCTTCCCGGCGCCGATGGAAAGTTTCGATCCATTTCTCCTAAAAGATAGGGATCCTCGGTTTTCGGTTTTTCATAGAGTTTAGTTATGGTTTTAACCAGCACTTCATAGACCATTAATGCGGACACCGGTTGACCGGGAAGGCCGAACACCGCTTTTTTTCCGATTTTTCCGATAATCGTCGGTTTTCCAGGTTTCATGGCTACGCCGTGAATGAAGACTCCCGGAACTCCTAAGACGTTGATTACCGCTTTGGTATAGTCCTTTTCACCCATGGAACTTCCACCGGAAATCAGAACCAGATCACAGCTTCTCAAAAATTCTTCCAAAGTTTCCTCCAGCAGTTTTCGCTGATCCTTCACCACGGCGGTTTTTTCCAGAGAAAAACCGTCTCTTTCTAAGGCAGCACCCAGGCTATAACGGTTCATATCTCGAATCTCCCCAAGACTTGGCTGCTTTTTAATATCCACAATCTCATCCCCGGTGGAAATCAATCCTACAGCGATTTTCTTGTAAACCCGTACCTCCGCCACACCGAGGCCTGCCAAAAGCCCGATGTCTTCCGTTCGAAGGCGGTCTCCCTTCGTAAAAACCTCTTCTCCCGCATGGATATCCTCACCTTTTCGCAAGATGTTTTCGAAATCCGATACTGGTTTTACAATGCCTATCGTATTTTCATCAAAGACTTCGGTTTGTTCGATCATCACCACGGCGTTCACCCCCTGGGGAATCATACCTCCCGTAGGGATGTATGCGCATTCTCCCGGTTTGATAGTTCCCGGAGCTTCCTTTCCCATTTCCACGGTAAACTTGTTTTGCAGATAGACCGCAAGACCTTCACTGGCACCAAGAGTATCCTGATACAATACCCCGTAACCGTCCACGGTGGAACGGTGAAACTCCGGTATGTTTTCAAAGGAAAGCACTTCCTGGGCTAAGACTCTGCCCCGGGCTTCGGTAATAGGAATTCTTTCGGTCTTTATTGGGAAATCCTGAAAAACTTCCAATATTTTTTTTTGAACCTGTTCTACGCTATAAGTGCTCAGTAATTCCATATGGACCTCCTTTTGTTGCCCTTTTTTATCATTATTGTTGTGATCATAACTCATATTGAATTAGTCTCAATAAAATTAATGTCCTTTCCCATTTCAACTCCCAGGTGATATTCAGTCCTTATACGTTATACAATTTTTATGTGTTTTATATTAAGGATTTTGAAACAAGCTCTCCATGTCCTTGGGCATAGAAGCCTTCACCCGCAGTTTTGTTCTGTATCTGGGCTGGTAAAATTCCAGTTGATAGGCATGCAGCGCCTGTCTTGGAAATTTTTTCTCTTCCTCTCTGGGACTCTTCCTATGGCAGTACAGGGTATCACCCATGATGGGATGGCCCATGGAGCTTAGATGCACCCGAATCTGATGGGTTCTACCCGTGTAAAGCCGAACTCTCAACAATGTTCGATCTTTTTTTCGCTCCAGCACTTCATACCCGGTTTTCGAGGCCTGTCCCTTCGGATCAATGACCCTTCGGCCCTCACTTCCCTCAGGGTTAAAAATCCTACCCTCAATGCTTCCCCTGTCTTTATCCACCTCACCGTGAACCCAAGTTAGATAATATTTTGTTACCAGGTCCTCCTGCATCTGTTTCATTAAATCGAAATGGGCGAAGGGATTTTTTGCAACAATCAACAACCCGGAAGTATTCATATCCAATCGGTTGACAAAACGAATCTTCATATTCAGTCCGATCCGTTGAAAATAATCCACCACCCCGTTGGTTAGAGTATCTTCATGATGGCCTCGTGTGGGGTGGGTGACGATGCCCGGCTGTTTGTTTAAAATCAACAGATCCAGATCTTCATAGGCAATTTCCAAATTCATGGGAACTCTTGGGTAGGCGTTAGGATCCTCTTCGAAATTCATCTCAATTTTATCCCCCCGATAAACTCGGGTATGATAAGGGGCGTATTTTCCGTTCATTCGTATTTGCTGATTTTTTTTCATTTTACTGAGCAATCTGCTGGAAATCCCGTAATGATCTCTTAAAAAATCCTTCAAGGAACTGCCTTCTTCATTTACTTCTACAATATGGGTTATAGTTGTGGAGCTTTGTTTATTCGGATCCAGCATATAAACCCTCCAATATAATTTTTTTTCAAAAAATCCTACTCATTTATTATAATATGAATCCTTTGGATAAACAACCGAATTCACCTTTCCAAGACTTTATGAAATATGACTTCTCCCCTATTTTTTTCTATATCTTGGGACTTTATATTGTTAATATTTATTAAAAAGGGTATACTTTTAGGTAATAAACATCTATGAAGTATTCTATGAAGTATAAGGGGTGATTCATTATCAGTACCAAAAAAGTTGTCAATATCGTTTATAATGAACTTCAGTTTTCTCAGGAAACTGCTAAATATTTACGTAAAAAATTACGGGATATGGATTTTAACGTTGCGGAGGTCTTCGATGAACAGGCGGATTTGATTATCTGTGTTGGTGGAGACGGCTCTTTTCTAAAGGCCCTTCATGATTTCAATTTTCCAAACATCCCCATCATTGGCATCAATACCGGACATTTAGGGTTCTTAGCCGAGGTGGATCCCGACGGAATCGATTATTTCCTCGATAGCTATCAACAAGGGAATTATACTACGGAAATTTCCCATCCCGTGGAAGCTTCTATTTGTACAAGAAACAGTTGCATCAAAAAGCTGGGAGTAAATGAAATCGTTGTCAAAGGTGATAAATCAAGAACTGTTCACTTGGATATTTCCGTTGATGATCAGCTGCTTCAGCGCTTTAGCGGTGACGGAATTTTAATTTCTTCCGCTCTTGGAAGTACCGCTTACAACTACTCCATCGGCGGCAGCATTGTTGATCCCCGGTTAAGCGTTCTTCAAATAACCCCCTTAGCCCCAATTAATACCAATGCTTATCGGTCTTTTACCTCCAGTGTGATTCTGCCTCCCGATGCAAGGATTAAAATCAGTCCTGAATATCGATTTGAGGACAATATCGTACTGGTCTGTGACGGAGTGGAGCATCGTTACAGTAAAATTACGGAAGTGGATATTCGCATTGCGGACGTAACCATTGAAATGATCCGTATGGAAAAAGGAAATTTTTGGAATAAAGTTATTAACAAGTTTTTATAAGCTTTGTTGATGTCACCCGAGGAGGTAATTGCGATGCCAAATTCTAAGGCTCATGCCATCACCATTTGCGAAAGCAAATGCATTGGTTGCACCAACTGTATCCGAGTATGTCCCACGGAAGCCCTTCGTGTAAAAAATCAAAAAGCAAAAATTATAGAAAAACGCTGTATCAACTGCGGACAGTGTGTTTCTGTATGCCCTCATAATGCCCTTTACGGAGTCAGTGATTCTCTGGATGATATTGAGAAATTCACTTATAAAATTGCTTTGGTGGACCCTGTATTTTACGCTCAGTTTTATGAGGATGTTCTGAAGCCCCAGGAAATTTTGAATAAAGTTCAACAACTGGGTTTTGATATGGTTTATGAGGTTTCTCGAAGCTCACCGATCATTACAGATTATACTAAAAAATATTTGCAGAACCCCAAGGCTATACCAGTAATTTCCTCTTCTTGCCCAGCGATTCTTCGCACGATTCAAATTCGCTTTCCCGATCTGATTGATAACATCCTGCCTATGGATTCTCCGGCGGAAATAGCGGCGGAAATTGCTAAAGAAGAATTGGCAGAAAAAAAGAATGTTCCATTTGAGGAGATCGGAGCCTTCTATATTTCCACTTGTCCCGCCCGTTCCTTCAGCTTTAAAAAACCGGTAGGTCGGGACCGCTCCAATGTGGACGGCACCTTATCTATTAAGGATATTTTTCTAAGGGTCAGCGGCATGAAAGAAAACCCCGAGTATGGTAAGGATAAAGAACTCCTCTCACCGGAATTCTTTGCCCATGGAAAAGCCATCGGTTGGGCAAGACTGGGAGGCCAAAGTCAAGCCCTGGGTATTAAGGAGTTCTTATCCGTTGACGGTATTGATAATGTTATCAGCATTTTAGCTGAGGTGGAGGATGAAAAACTGCAGCATTTGTCATTTTTAGAGTGTCAAGCCTGTACCAATGGCTGTGTGGGGGGGAACTTTTGTGTTGAAAACTCCTTTGTGGCGAGAAACCGCATTCGGATTTTATCGGAAAAACACCGGGAATTTGAACCGAAGGTTTCCCATGGGGACTTTGATAAATTCATGATTCAAAAGGAAATCAAACCCTTTGATGTTTCCTCTCTGGACGAGAATCTTTCCGAAGCTTTGAATAAAATGGAAAAAATCAACAAAGTTTTGGAATCCCTGCCCAATATTGACTGTGGTGCTTGCGGTTCCCCGTCCTGTAAAGCTTTAGCCGAGGACATCGTCCTGGGATATGCTTCATTTAAAGACTGTATTGTGTTATTAAAGGAAAAACAATAATCCCACTGGATCTATGACAAGAAAAGACTTGTTATATAGGAGTCTTTTCTGTTTTTTCTGTAGACTTTTGGGTAAAAACTCATTAGTATGGAATTTTACTGATATTTCACTTACATTTAGGAGGGAAGGTTTATGGCAAAACAGAAATCATTTTTTATGAAACAGGCCATGATGAGAAAAGTCCTTTACGCTACCATACCAATTCTCATCGGAGCAACTTATTTTTTCGGATTAAGGACCCTAACCTTAACCGCAGTCGTTACTTTAACCGCAATTATTACAGAATACATGTTTAAACGAAAAGATGGCAAGCCCGTTAGTGAGGCAGTCATAGTCTCCGCCGTTCTTTTTACTCTTGCCTTACCTGTGGCTACACCTTACTGGGTAGCCATGGTGGGAATTATTTTCGGAATTGTTTTCGCCAAGGAGGTTTTCGGCGGTTTCGGCCGAAACGTCTTTAATCCTGCCATCGCCGGCAGGACATTCATTTACGTATCTTTTCCAGAGTACTTAACCGCAACTTGGAACTTGTCCTCCCAATCATTTCCCGGAGGTTTTACAAGATACATGACGGATTCCATTGATACGGTCTCCGGTTCCACGCCCTTAGCTGCCATGGGAACTGCCGATGCTCCCGGTTTATCAGAACTGATCATCGGTAACGTTTCGGGATCCTTAGGAGAGACCAGTGTGATTTTAATCCTTGTGGCGGCGGTTTACTTGCTGGCTACCAAAACTGCGGACTGGAAGTTAATGGCGGCTCCTTTAGTAGGGTTCATCGGGCTGAACACTATTTTTTATCTGGTAGGCTTCGATGGCGTTCCGGATCCTGTATTCGGTTTAACCTCGGGAAGCATGTTATTTCTTTCCGTATTCTTTGTTACCGAGCCCATTAGCGCACCTAAAACTACAGAAGCCAAGTGGATCTACGGAATTTTGATCGGTTTTGTGGCAATGATCATCCGTACCTTTGGTATCTTCATCGCCGGAGGAATGTTTGCTCTGTTAATTATGAACACTTTCTCTCCAATTCTCGATGTTGCGGTCAAGGAATTGAAAACTATGAAGACTGAAAAAGGAGGGGATCCTGCATGAAAAAGATGAGACTGAAACCTATTTTATTCATGATCGCCATTACTGTAATTTTCACCGGGGTTCTGGCAACTATTAACGAAATAACCGCAGAACAGGTCGAGCTGAACGAGCAGGCTGCAGAGCAGCGTTCTTTTTTAAACGTAGTGGATTTGGATTATGAAAATCTTACTGCGGAAGAAGTAAATCAACTTTACGAAGAAACTTTTACGGAAATCACCGCCGGTGGACATGACTTATTTGAAGTTCATATTAACGGCGATTTGTTAGGTTATGTGTATCCCATGGTGGACAGCGCTGTTTGGGGAGAACTTCGGGGAATCATCGGCATTCATCGGGACTTTGAATATCTCCTCGGTGTGGAATTTCTGTCCCATAATGAAACTCCCGGCCTTGGAGGTCGAATTGAAGAAGATGAATTTAAGGATCAATTTCGGGAACTTGATATCTCCGATGTGGAAGGGGATAACTTCGTCGATTATGAAGGAGAGATTGATGCCATCTCCGGAGCCACCGGTACTTCCAACGCTGTAAGAAATATTATAAATAATCATCTTTATGAATTCTTCAATGAAGTAAAGGAGGAGTTACAATGATTAAAGGCGTTAAAAATATTTTTAAAGACGGAGTGTTTCAGGATAACCCGGTTTACCGTCAAATCCTGGGCATTTGTTCCGCCCTTGCGGTAACCAATCTATTAATCAACTCCTTCGCCATGAGTCTCGGGTTAATCTTTGTAACTTCATTTTCGAGTTTGACCGTATCCCTGCTTAGAAACTATACTCCGGGGCATCTTAGAATGATGGTACAAACCCTGATTATTTCCGCTTATGTTATTATTGTAGATATTGTGTTAAAAGCCTATTTTCCCGCCATGAGTTCCGCCCTGGGACCTTATGTAGGGTTGATCATTACCAACTGTATTATTATGGGCCGCTGTGAGGCCTATGCCCAAAAGAACAAGCCTCTGCCTTCTTTCTTGGACGGGATTGCCTCGGGTATCGGATATATGCTTGTCTTAATGTCCATTGCTCTTTTTCGGGAATTTCTGGGTTTCGGAACCTTTTTCGGAATCGCTGTGGTAGGGGACTGGTGGACCAATTGGATCTTCATGATCATGCCTCCGGGAGCTTTCTTCATGCTCGGAATTATACTATGGCTTGCCAATACCTATATTCCGGCTAAGGATGAAAAAGTGGGAGGTGCTCAATAATGGATATTAATCCTATGACGATTCTGATTGCATCAATATTTACCAACAATATGATTTTAGCTAACTTCCTGGGAATGTGCTCTTTTATTGCGGTATCCAAGGAGATTAAAACCTCGCTGGGTCTCGGCCAGGCGGTAACTTTTGTATTAACCGGGACCTCTATTATCAATTATTTAATCTATACTTATTTGTTAGAGCCCTTTGGGCTGGAATACCTAAGGTTCATCGTATTTATCATCACCATAGCGGCTTTTGTACAGTTGGTGGAAATGATCATCGAGCGGTATGTTCCCACATTGTATTACTCACTTGGGATCTTCCTTCCATTGATCACAGTAAACTGTGCAATCCTCGGGGTTTCTTTATTCATGGTTATTCGTGAGTATACCCTGTTGCAATCCTTAGCCTTCGGTATCGGTTCCGGTCTTGGCTGGACCTTAGCTATTGTGGCCTTAGCCGCTATTCGTCAAAAGATCAAAAATGCCCCGATTCCTAAAGGATTACAAGGAGCCGGTGTAACCTTAATTATAACGGGACTGATGGCCTTAGCCTTTATCGGCCTTTCCGGTGTCGTCACAATACAATAACGGAGGTGACCAAATGACGACTATTTTTACCACAATATTGATTATCACTGGAATCACCACAATTTTAGCCATATTGATCACCTTTGCCAATGCTTTTATCGCCGACTACGGAGAGAAGAAAATTGTCATTAACAATGACAAGGAATTTATTGTAGAAGGGGGCAAAAGTATTTTAGGGGCCCTGGTGGATAATAAAATTTTCATTCCCTCGGCTTGTGGAGGAAAGGGAAGCTGCGGTTACTGTAAAGCAAAAGTCACCGAAGGCGGCGGTCCGATCTTAGCCACCGAGCTCTCTTATCTTACGGACGAGGATAAAGAGAACGATGTACGTCTTACCTGTCAGGTGAAAGTAAAAGAGGATTTAAAAATTGAAATTCCCGAAGAGCTGTTTAACGTTAAACAGTTCCAGGGTAAGGTTGAATTTTCTAAGGATCTAACCGATAAAATCAAGCATCTTCGAATCAAAATTACTGACGGACAGGAGATCGAATTTAAACCGGGACAATATGTACAACTCTTAGCCCCCCCCTACCCAGGTAATGCGGAAGAGGTTTTCCGAGCCTACTCTGTGGCCTCCTCCCCCAGCCAAAAAGATCAAATTGATCTGATTATCGGTTTAGTAGAAGAAGGGCTGGTTACCACCTATGTTCATGAACACTTATCTGAAGGGGATGAAGTCATCTTCAATGGTCCTTTCGGAGACTTTTACTTAAACGAAGACTCCGACAGCGATATGTATATGGTAGCCATCGGTACGGGAATGGCCCCTCTTCGAAGCATCCTGCATTATATGAATGAAAACAACATAGAGCGACGGGTTCGATACTACTTCGGCGCCCGTAAGCCTGAAGATTTGTTTATGGTGGAGGAAATGAAAAAACTGGAAGAAGAAATGTACGATTATAAATTCATCCCCGTCCTTTCCCGAGTGGGAGAAGATGATGACTGGGACGGTGAAACTGGAAGAGTTACGGACCTTGTGGAGAAGTATTTGGAGGATAAGGCGGAAAGAGAATGTGAAGCCTATCTCTGTGGAAGCGCTCCGATGATCGACTCTACCGAAAAAGCCCTGGTGGAAAAAGGATTAAAAGAAGACAAAGTCTTTTATGATAAGTTTGATTAATGGTCTATGAGAAGTTGATTACATGTAGAAAAAGTTGCCCAATACAGGGCAACCTTTTTTTATGATTTTTCAGCTTTTTATCTGCCTGTTGTTAACAATCGCTATTTTTGAATAGCTGTTTTATATACCCCATTCATTAGGAGTCTTATTCCGGTATCATCTTTATCAATGAATGCTCAAATGCCTTTAAAAACTCCTTTATTTCCTGCTCACTGATGATCAAAGGAGGCAGGAGTCTCAACACATTTATTGCAGTGATGTTGACTAATACCTGTTTTTCGAAAAAACATTCCTTGATTTTTGCTGGATGTATCTTAAGATCCACTCCTATCATCAGACCCTTCCCGCGAGTCTCTCCAAGACTTTCGGGGAACTTCTCTTTTAATTTTTCAATCCCCTCCTGTAATAATCTTCCTTTTTTCTCTACACTCTTTAGGAACTTTTCATCAATAATTTCCAAGACTTTTATTCCTAAGGCCGAGCTTAAGGGTCCAGGGCCAAAGGTAGTGCCGTGATCTCCCGGTAAAAAATAACCGTCCATATCTTTATGGACCAGCATTCCCCCTAAGGGATTACCTCCCCCTGCACCCTTGGCAAAGATTACTATATCCGGGACCACATCGTAGTGCTGGTAGGAAAAAAACTTCCCGGTCCTCCCGATACCGGTTTGGATCTCATCAATGCAAAGCACTACGTCGTACTTTTTACAAAGATCAGAAATTCCTGTCATCTCTTCCCGGGAAACTACCTCTATGCCGCCGCTTCCACTGACCGGCTCTAGAATAATCCCTACAGGTCGCTCATTTTCAAACAACGTCTCTAGTTCCTTTAACGCCTCTCTTGATATTTCGTGCACCGGGTAATCGATAACGGGAAAATCACGGGATACGGAAGGAATTTTAGTAAGGCCGAGAGCCCCTAAAGTCCTTCCGTGGAAACTTCCGCTTAGGGAAACGATGCCCTGCCTTCCCTTTTGCTCCCCGATTTTATACAGATATTTAATCGCTGCTTCCACCCCTTCCGTACCGGAGTTGGTAAAGAAAACTTTTCCGGGAAAGCTTCTGGAAATCAGATCTTCTCCCAGGGCGATGGCCTGTTTACAGTAAAAAAAATTAGAAATATGCAGGTATTTCTCCAACTGTTTTTTTCCTTCCCGTACCAGTTCCGGATGACAATGTCCGAGAGCATTGACTGCAAGTCCCGAGAACATATCCAAATACTTCTTCCCCGAATCATCATACAAGTAGCAGCCCTTTCCGTAACTGACAACAAGGGGCATTCGGTTGTAGGTGTTCAACAAGGTATTTTCTTCTCTATCGATCCAGTTCTCCATTGTCTTCCTCCAGACTAAAGGCTTCTCCGATTCGTCGGATCGCCTCTTTTTCATACCGGGCATCCACTACCCAGCTGATACTGATTTCCGAGGTGGTGACCATTTTTATCGGAATATAATTTTCCGCCATGGTCTGAAAAACCTTGGCGGCTACGCCGGAATGACTGCGCATTCCCAGTCCCACCACAGAGATTTTTGCGATATCTTCATTAAAATCTATTTTGGTGTGAGGACTTATCCCCTCCCACTGTTCAATGAGCTTTCGCCCTTTGTCTTTATCTACTTTAGGAAGAGTAAAACTGACATTCATTAAATCTCCTTTGACCGCCATCTGAGAGATCATATCCACATTGATGTCTTCACGTCCCAAATGGGAAAAAAGATTGTATAGATGATCCGTTGTAGGATCCAGCTGATGAATGGTGATTTGAACATCATCCAGACTTGAAGTGATACCGGTTATGACTGCTTCTTCCATTTTTTCCTCCTTATCTTCGATCATGGTGCCGGGACAATCAGAAAAGGTGGAGGCCACATAAACCGGGATACCATATTTCCCCGCTAATTCCACGGCCCTGGGATGAATGACCCCCGCACCCAAACTGGACATTTCCATCATTTCCTGATAGCCTATTCGATTTATTTTTCTTGCCCCGGGCAGTTTTCTGGGATCTCCGGTGAAAATCCCTTCCACATCGGTATAAATTTCGCATCTTGCCTGAAGAATACAAGCAAGGGCCACTGCGGAAGTGTCAGAACCCCCTCTGCCCAATGTGGTATAATCCCGCTGCTCATTGATTCCCTGAAATCCTGCCACCACGATAACCTCATGGTCTTCGAAGGCTGTTAGAATTTTTTGTTGATCAATCTTTTTTATTTTTGCATTTTGATGAAGAGCTGTGGTTTCAATTCCCAATTGATATCCGGTGTAAGATATTGCCCTACATCCTCGGTCTATTAAAGCCATTGTCAGTAAGGAAATAGAAGTTTGTTCTCCCGTAGCCAACAACATATCCATTTCTCTTGGCGAAGGTTTTTCAGAAATCCCCCGGGCCAAACTGATCAGATCACTGGTAGCCGATCCCATAGCGGAAAGTACCACCAGAATTTTGTATCCCTCTTCGGTTTTCTTTTTGATTTTATCTCCGATGGCCTTGATTTTCTCCAGACTTCCCACGGAGGTACCCCCATATTTTTGAACCAGTACATTCATCGGAATTACTCCTCGGACAAGGATCTAAGGGCGGCTACGATTTCCGTTTTTCCCCTTGTTTGATCATCCAAGGTTTTAATGGCCTTCGCCGGCATACCTGCCACAACGGTATTCGGTGCTACATCTTTCGTAACCACGGCCCCTGCCGCAACCACAGATCCTCTTCCTACGCGAACGCCTTCCAGGATGACGGCGTTCGCTCCTATAACCACACCATCTTCAATCACCACGGGATCCGCTGATGGAGGTTCAATGACCCCAGCGATCACCGCTCCCGCTCCAATATGACAATCGGCTCCGATGGTACCCCGACCACCGATCACCACATTCATATCCACCATGGTTCGCTTTCCGATTACCGCTCCGATATTGATCATGGCCCCCATCATAATCACTGCATTTTCTCCAATGTCCACTTTCTCCCGAATAACGGCTCCCGGTTCAATTCTTGCTTTCTGAGAGGGATAATCCAATAGAGGCACCCCGGAAAAGCATCGGTCACTTTCCACCCGGTGTCTATCTATCCGGGACTTTTCCTTCTCTAAGAAAATTTGCACCTCTTTCCAGTCTCCGAACAGCACCCCGGAGTTTTTTTCGAAGTAGGCTTCTATGTCGTAGCTTTCCGTCGATATATTTTCCATATCCCCGGCAAGGGTTACCTTTACCGGAGTTTTTTTCTCGCTATTAGCAATATAGTCAATTATTTCCTGTGCATTCATTGGTTCCATTATATAGTCTCCTTTTTTCGGTTTTTTATTATGTTTCCGGATTTTTTATAGTCTATTACTTTTCTTAAGATTTTTTTGTTTTAAAGTTTTCTTGACAGTCCCTATCCTTCTTTTGTATTGAGTACATCTTCCATCGTATAACATCCCGGAGATTGGTTTATCAAAAATTTCCCAGCCTTTAAGGCCCCGCTGGCAAAAACCTTTCGGTCCATGGCTTCATGGGATAGGGTAATCTGCTCCATATCATCGATAAAGTGTACGTGGTGCACCCCTTTAATGTCTCCGCCTCTGATGGCGTGGACCCCGATTTCTCCCGTCTCCCGGGGGCTCTCCCCTTCCCGGCCGTAAACAATCTTACGCTTTTCCTGAAGTCCTGACTCTACGGAATCAACCAGGGATTTGGCACTGCCCGAGGGGGCGTCTTTTTTTCTTCGGTGATGGGACTCTACAATTTCAATATCCACGTTGCTTCCCAAGGCCTTGGCGCTTTGTTTTACCAAGGAAAACAGCAAATTCATTCCAATGGAAGTGTTCGAGGCCTGGAGCACCGGAATTTTTTTCGAAGCCCGATCAATATCCTGTTGCTGATTTTCACTGAACCCCGTGGTGGCGATAACCACAGGAGCACCGGCTTTCAGTGCAAAGTTTAAGAGCTTTTCCAAGCTTGAAGGGTGGGAAAAGTCAATGATCACATCCACGCCTTTATTCAACTCAACAACATTGGTTTTCGAATCCACTCCTTGAATTTCTGTCCAAAAATTTTCTTTTTCAGCCAGGGCCTCGATGTTTTTTCCCATGGTTCCGCTAATACCCCAAATCAGTAATTTCATCGGCTTCACACCTTTCCTTTAGTCCCGTCTTCTTCTAAAACTAACCCGTAGTTTTTCATCTCTCGAATCAGATTTTCCTTCGCACCTTCACTCATAGGGGTTAAGGGTAGACGAAGTTCATTTTTTCCCATACCAAGTAGGGAGATTGCAGCTTTAATCGGTATCGGATTAACCTCAGCGAATACCTGTTGAACCAAGGGTAGCATTTCTGTTTGTATTTTTATCGCAGTTTTTAAATCTTGATTTCCCACTGCTTTGCAGAGTTCCTGTACTGGATTTGGAATAATATTTGCCACCACAGAAATCACACCATGGCCTCCGGAAGCGAAAATCGGTAAAATTTGGTCATCGTTTCCCGAATAGATTTTAAAATCTTGAGAAACTCGCCTTTTGATTTCCAAAACCTGGGCCATGTCACCCCCGGCTTCTTTGATCCCTATAATATTAGGAATTTTGCTTAAGTCTTCCACGGTTTCCGGTTCAATGTTGACGTTGGTTCTGGAAGGTACGTTATAGAGTATAATCGGCAAATCCACTTGATTTGCAATCCCCCCGTAATAAGCCTTAAGCCCTTCCTGGGTGGCTTTGTTGTAATAGGGGGTTACCAGTAACAGTCCATCAGCCCCAAGCTCTTTGGCCTGCTTGCTGTAACTTACTGCTTTTTCATAATCATTGGAACCGGCTCCTACAATTACCGGAACTTTTCCCTGGACTTTTTCCACAGCTTTTCGAATGATCGCTTCCCGCTCCTGTCCTGACAAGGTGCTGGCTTCTCCGGTGGTTCCAAGTACCACAATCCCCTGGGTTTTAGATTGCAATTGAAAATCCAACAATTTTTCGAAACTTTCCATATCCACCTCTCCGTCTTTAAATGGGGTTACAATCGCCACGGCTGATCCTGTAAACATAATTTATAGCCTCCTTATTTTGTATGGTCTCTTATAGTTTGTCTTTTATTCATAGCAATTTTGTAATGCTATCCGAATATATTACCCTGTTCGATTCTCCATTACTGGAAATTTTCTATACCCCCTTTAGCTTCTCCATATGGCTTAAAATTCCAACAGCGTTGGTAGCGGCTCCTTTTCGAAGATTATCCGCCACCACCCAAAGGGCTAGACCCTTAGGATCAAACAGATCTTTACGGATTCTTCCGATAAAGACTTCATCCCGATCATGAGCATCAAATACAGTGGGATACACTAAATCCTGGGGCTTATCCATCAATTCCAGTCCCTCGGTTTTCTGAAATATATCCCGTACTTCCTGTAGATCCGGTGCTTTTTCAAATTCAGCGTAAATCGCCTCGCTATGCCCGTTTATCACCGGAACCCGTACCGTTGTTACCTGCACCGGAAGTTCCGGTTTATTTAGAATTTTCTGAGTTTCATATACCATTTTCAACTCCTCTTTGGTATAGCCATTATCATAGAATACATCGATGTGAGGAATGCAGTTTCCTGCAATGGTCTTTGGATAAGTTCTGGGCTCCCGCTTAGGATCCCCTGTTTGTTCCTGCAGTTCCTGAATCCCAGCCATACCACTTCCCGAAACTGCCTGGTAAGTTGAAACATTAATTTTCTTTATGCCGTAGACCTTGTCTAAGGGACTGAGGGCCGCTACCATCTGTATGGTAGAACAGTTGGGATTTGCCACAATTCCTTGATATCCTTTTAAAAGATCTCCATTGATTTCCGGGACCACCAAGGGAATCCTCTCGGTCATTCGCCACTGGGAGGAGTTGTCAATCACCGTATTCCCCGCCTTTTCTGCAATAGGAGCGAAACGTTTGGACACTTCTCCTCCGGCGGAAAAGAATAAATAATCAAAAGACTCTTTCATGGCCTCTTCTGTTAACAGTTCCACGGTGATTTCCTGGTCTTGAAAGGGAATTTTCTCTCCCTGGGATTTTTGCGATGCAAATAAACGAAGGGATCGGATATCCACCGCTTGTTCCGTTAAAACCTGTAGGATTTTTCGCCCTACATTTCCTGTGCCTCCAACAATACCAATTGTTAAACTCATTTTACAACCTCCTTGTTTTTCTCTGAATTTTTCTGATTTAAACATGTTGCGTACAATAATTATTAATATCTTTTGAGATTTCTTTTTTCAGGAATAAAAAAACTCCCGGAAACCGGGAGTTTTGTATACGCTCGTAAATGATCCGCAAAAGTTTCATTAAAAACCTCGCGAGTATTTCAAAAGCAATAATAGCCCCCCATGGAATCCCATGACAGTAATAAGATTATTCACCTTACTCCCAGCCCTTAAGGTTCAGCCTCCCTTAAAAACTTCGGCACCGTAGCCTTTCTTCGAAACCTGAGTCGCTTAACCCCTTATTTTCGAATACTGATTTCAGTGCACCTCTATTTTTATATTCAGTTATAATGTTTAGTAGTATATCACATTTTGCTTCAATGTCAAAATTTTTTTATCAAAACTTTATTAAAATTATTTTTTTACCGTCTCGTATAGTTCTTTCAGGCGATTTTTCCGGGTGGGCAGTTCCCTTCGTACTTGCTTTAGGTAATCAAAATTCAGCTCCTGATAAATAAAGTCCTCTTTTTCTTCCAACTCCTTCAGTACTCTTCCCCAGGGATCCACAATCATACTGTGCCCATATGCATGATAAGAAGCCTTCAGGTTTCTTGCCGGTGAGACAGCAGCGACATACAGTTGATTATCCAGGGCTCTGGAGCGCATCAACAACTCCCAATGGGCGGGCCCGGTGGTCAAATTAAAAGCTCCGGGAACAACGACCAATCTTGCCCCTTGCTTTTCCATAATCTGAAAAATCTCCGGGAAACGAACATCATAACAGATAGCGATTCCGATTTTCCCGAATTTTGTATCAAGTACCGTTATTTTTTTTCCTCGGGACAATACGTCGGATTCTTTGAAGGTGATTTTCCCGGGAATATCAATGTCAAACAAATGAATTTTCCGGTGTTTCCCCAAAAGTTCTCCACCCTCTCCAAATACATAGGTGGTGTTATATATCTCTTGTTTTCCTCTCCCTTTCTCCGGTATGGACCCTGCAATAATCATAACTCCGTGTTCTTTTGCCAAAGTCTGAATCCTTAATGTACTCTCTCCAGGGTAGGGTTCGCTGAACTCCGGGAAATAGCTGTTATCATAGGGAGTATTAAACATTTCCGGAAGAATAATGATGTCCGGGTGATACTCTTTAATACCCCGGGTGACCATTTCCTCCGCCTTTTGTAAGTTCTTCTCCTTTTCGGTCTCAACCATCATTTGACATCCCAGCACTTTTAGGTTTTTCATTTTTTTTCCTTCCTTTCATCTTTTGCAATTTTCCTGTTATGGATTTTCCTTCAATCAATTTAAGCTGATTTTAGAGACCCACGAATTTAAACTATAACACTTTTTCTTACTTCACCCCCCCTCGAAGATTAAGGGTTTTTATATAGAAATCCGAAGGACTTTATGGTATGATTATAATTGCCTTTATCCGTAAATACATAAAATATTTAGGAGGAATTATCCATGACCCATATTTTCTTTGTCATTTTCTTTATATCCTATATGCTTTTTATTGCTTTGACCTTTCCGATCCATTATTACTATGAAAAAAAGGGCCCGCAGGATAAAAAACGAAATCTGGTTTATAGGATCAACAGAAGTCTTTCAAGAAATATTGTGCGTTTCAGTCGCTGCGATTTGGAAATCATCGGTGAGGAAAACATTCCAAAGAATCAGGCAGCCCTCTATGTCAGCAATCACCAAAGTTATTTGGATATCCCGCTATTAGTCTATGTTCTAAATCAACCCCTTGGCTTTGTGGCAAAAAAGGAGCTTCGAAAAGTTCCGGTAATCGGGAAATGGATTCACTTTACGGAAAGTGTGTTTATCGACCGACAGGATATCCGTCAATCCCTTCGGGCCATCAATGAGGCTTCGAAAAAAATTAAAGATCATCATTCCATGGTAATTTTCCCCGAAGGTACCAGAAGCAAAACCTCGGAAATGAATCCCTTTAAACCGGGAAGTTTGAAAATTGCGGAAAAGGCCGAGTCATTAGTGGTCCCCGTGACCGTCATCGACTCCTATAAACTTTATGAGGCCAACAACGGCCGCATTCAACCCGCAAAGGTTCGAGTGGTCATTTCCAAGCCTCTTCCTCCTCAGGAAAAGGGTCAGGAAAAATCCTCGGACAACACCGTGAAGGTCCTGAATACCATTCAGGAAAACTTACAAAAATATCAAATGTCTTAAACTTATATCTATAAGTAATTATGAACAAATCTTCCGGACATAGCTCTTCTAAATATGCCTTTCGGGAGGTTTGTTTTAGTTTTTAATATCCTTTATTCAAGTTCACCACGTTCTTTAAGGTTTCCCCCCGGGAAAATCTATCCGCATTTTCATAAATAGTATCAAAACGCCGTTGATTCCGCATTTCCGACACCCAGGAATTATGAGGGGTAATGATGACCCTTTCAAAATCCCACAGGGGACTGTCTTCTTTTAAGGGCTCCTGCTCAAAAACATCCAAGGCAGCCCCTTGTATAGACCCTTGTTCCAGATGATCAATCAGTGCTTGCTCATCCACAATGCTGCCTCTGGAAACGTTGATCAAATAGGCCTCGGGGTTCATGGCCGCTAAGGCTTCATCATCGATTAAATGATGGGTTTCATCGGTATAGGGAATGGTCAGGACCACGACCTCACTATGCTTTAAAACCTCTTTTAAATCTTTTACGGGATAGCATTTATGAAAGTACTCTACGTCTCTTCCTCGGGTATTGACTCCGGTAACTTCCACACCAAATCCCTGTAGCCGCTTTGCTCCTTCCACAGCTATACTTCCAGTCCCTATAAAAGTTATCCGTTTATTGTACAACTCCATTAGAGACGTATCAATTTCCCACTGTTTTTGCTGCTGCTGATGATAAAAAGTCTTGCTGTTTTTAAAGAGTTCCAGTATTTTCATTACGATAAACTCTCCCATGGGAACGCTATACCCCCCTTTGTTGTTGGTAAGGGTGATTTCTTGGTCTCTTACCTTATCTAAGGGTACCTGGTCAATACCGATACTGGACAGTTGAATCCATTTCAGCTTCTTCATTTTCCCAATGTCTAAGGTAGTAAAGGGATTGTAGCAGAATAGGACCTCCACATCCCGTAACTCTTCATCATATACCAGATCTTTTTCTTTTCGAAGGATGATTTCGTAGCCGAGATTTCTAATACTTTGCATTTTCTTTTTACCGTAATCGTAAGTAAACAGTGCTTTCATAGTATCCCTCCTGTCATTTCTCTTCAGTTTATACCCAGGATCCCCTGTTCTAAAAGGGAAACCTTCTACCCCGTATTAGTCTTTCTTAAATTGAATTAAGCTAATCTGTTCTTTTATTTTTTTTGATTTCACATAATTATTACGGATTTTTCATTCTTTCCCATGGGGATGTGTGCTAAAATCAAAGAGAGTCTTCAGTCTTAGGAGGGAATCCATGATTTATCGAATAAAGCAGTTTTACCGGGGTTTATTTGCGAAGGTGACCCTAGAAGATCAACAATTTCTTAAAAAGCATCTATCGAAGCAGGAAATCTGCCTGTTTCGCCGTCTTCGGATTGGGGAGCAGCGCCACTGCCTAAATATTGCCTATGACTGTCTGGCAATAAATGAACATAATCCCACGTTAATCAAAGCCGCCCTTCTCCATGACGTGGGAAAAGTACAAAGCAATTTAACCTTGATTAATAAAGCCTTTGTGGTACTTGTCATTAAACTTAATATTCCCGGAAAAATGCTTCCGCAGTTTATTAAAGAAGCCCTGTATTATAAAAAGCATCACCCGGAGCTAGGTGCAAAAATCCTCGAAAAAATAGGCACACAGTCTCCAGTAATTTTTCTTACCCGTTATCATCATCGAGAGGCGCTGAACAATCCCTTCCGAGCCGAAGAATTTCCCATAAAGGATTCCCAACAGGATTTAGTAAAAAACCTGGCAATCCTGCAAAAAATAGACGAAAAAAATTAAGGGGCACCTTTACCCCTTAATTTTAGTTTTTGTAAAATCCCTACTTATTTCAAATCTAGAAATTTATAAACCGATGCTTTTCTATTCCAAGTCTTTTTTATAAATATCCTTTAACACCACACCGGAATTCCGATCTTCGACTTTTCCAATGGACCATTCGTTTTGTAGTATGATGGCGGGATTTCCATCATGATCCTCTACCAGCATACTGTCCATGGTGATACTGAAGCGGTAGGGATCGTAGTTATCCATTTCGATCCACCGAATAAATCGGTGAGGCATACTTTCCATGATGATGTCCACGCTGTACTCATTTTTCAGTCGGTATTCCAATACTTGAAATTGCAATACTCCAACCACTCCCACAATATATTCCTCAATACCGATATTCGGTCGCTTAAAGACCTGGATCGCCCCTTCTTCCGCCAACTGCTGAATCCCCTTCAAAAACTGCTTTCGTTTCATGGAATTCTTCGGAATGATTTTTGAAAAATGCTCCGGAGGAAACACGGGAATACGCTCATATTTTAGGGATGCGTCGGCTTCCGACAGGGTATCGCTGATCTTAAAGAGCCCCGGATCATGGACGCCGATAATATCTCCGGGATAAGCGGTATCCACAATCTCCCGGTCCTGGGCTAAAAATTGCTGGGGCTGAGCCAAACGAATTTTCTTTCCCGTCCTGGAATTATATACAGACATGCCCTTCTCAAACTTTCCGGAACAGATTCGAATAAATGCCAGCCGATCCCGATGTGCGGGATTCATATTCGCCTGGATTTTAAAGATAAATCCGGAAAAATTAGGATCTTCCGGAGGGATCATGCCTTGATTGCTATTTCTCGCTTCCGGTTTATAGGTCAGTTTTAAAAAAGATTCCAAAAAAGGTTCCACGCCAAAGTTGGTCATGGCACTTCCAAAGAACAGCGGGGTTAATTCTCCGCTTTGGATCCGGTCATGATCAAAGTCGTCTCCGGCCATATCCAGCAGTTCTACCTCATCCCGTAGGCGTTGATAATAATCGGTTCCGATAATGTCTGCCAGACCTTCATCATACAGATCCTTGCTGACAATTTTTGCGATATTTTGGCCGTGGTCCCCGTCCTGAAAAAGTTCAATTCTTTTTTTCTCCCGATTATAAACCCCTTTAAAGTCTCCGTCGGTGCCAATGGGCCAATTCATAGGGTAGGACTGAATGCCGAGAACCTTTTCGATCTCTTCCATCAGTTCAAAGGGGTCCTTTCCCGCCCGGTCCAACTTATTAATGAAGGTGAAAATCGGTATGTTTCGATCCTTACAAACCCGAAACAGCTTTTTCGTTTGAGGCTCCACCCCTTTGGCGCAGTCAATGACCATTACAGCGCTGTCTGCTGCAGTTAGGGTTCTATAGGTATCCTCCGAGAAGTCCTGGTGTCCCGGGGTATCCAAAATATTTATGCAGGCACCCTCATAGTTAAACTGCATCACACTGGAAGTTACCGAGATCCCCCGTTGTTTTTCAATTTCCATCCAGTCAGAAACCGCATGTTTCTGAGCTTTTCTAGATTTTACAGATCCGGCCAGACGAATGGCTCCCCCGTAAAGGAGGAACTTTTCCGTCAACGTCGTTTTTCCCGCATCGGGGTGGGAAATAATTGCAAATGTCCTTCGTTTGTTTATTTCATTAATAAAATTTTTATCCATCATAACAACTCCAATATTTAATTGCATCCTAGCTTTTTAACCGACAACCAAAACTGATAGCCAGACTTCATAGCTACAACAGCTATCGCTGTACACAGTCTTTATTTTCACAGGGAAGCATTATTTCCACATGCAAATATGATTTCAACAGATACACCCATATTTTAACGGCATGAAGATATCCTAGCGTGCCAACATCTCAATGGCGGTCTTAAAGATCTTAGCGTGAGTAAGACCGTACTTCTCTAAAAGCTCTGCGGGCTTTCCCGACTCGCCGAAGGTGTCTTCCACACCGATACGCTTTAAAGGCACCGGCATATTTTCCGACAGCACTTCCGCTACCGCCGAGCCGAGGCCCCCAATGATATTATGTTCCTCTGCGGTAATAACCGTTCCGGTTTCCTCAGCAGCCTTAATAATCAATTCCCGATCAATGGGTTTGATCGTGTGCAGGTTCAAAACTCTCGCCTCCACACCCTTTTCTTCCAGTCTTTCAGCGGCCTTTAGGGCTTCGTGGACCATCAGTCCCGTGGCAATAATGGTGATATCGCCCCCCTCTTTTAAAGTGATACCTTTTCCGATTTCAAATTTATAATTTTCATGGTCATTGATCACCGGTACGCCGGAACGTCCCAGTCGTAAGTACACAGGTCCTTCAAATTCTGCAATTCTTTTTACCGCCTTCATGGCTTCCACTCCGTCGGAGGGCACAATAACGGTCATATTTGGAATGGTCCGCATGCAGGCGATATCCTCTAAGGCCTGATGAGATGCGCCGTCTTCTCCTACGGTAATTCCCGCATGGGTGGCACAAATTTTTACGTTTAGCCTCGGGTACCCGATGGAGTTTCGAATAATCTCAAAGGCTCTTCCCGTGGCAAACATGGCAAAGGAACTGGCAAAGGGGATTTTCCCCGTGGTGGAGAGCCCCGCCGCAAGACCGATCAGGTTTTGCTCTGCCACTCCCGCATTGAAAAACCTTTCGGAATAGACCTCTCCAAATCCTGCGGTTTTCGTGGATTTGGATAAGTCCGCATCTAAGACTACCACATTCTCATTTTCTTCTCCAAGTTCCACTAAAGCTTTTCCGTATCCGTCTCTTGTAGCCATCATTTTACTCATGATCCAACCCTCCCAGTTCATTCATTGCTTGATCCCGTTCTTCTTTATTCGGTGCTTTTCCATGCCAACCGGCCTGATCTTCCATAAAGGACACACCTTTCCCTTTTACGGTTCTGGCAACGATCATTGTAGGTTTGCCTTTATATGTTTTTGCAATTTCTATCGCTTCTAAAATCTCACCGAAATCATGACCGTCAGCAGTCAGTACGTTCCAGCCGAAGGCTTTAAATTTATCAGTAACAGGGTGTACCCCCATAACTTCTTCATTCGGTCCGTCAATTTGCAGACCGTTATAATCTACAAAGGCCGTAAGATTTTCCAGCTTATAATGAGACGCCGCCATGGCTGCTTCCCAAACAATTCCTTCTTGAAGTTCTCCATCTCCCAACAAGGCAAATACCCGACTGTTGCTGTTGTCGGTTTTCAGTCCCAAGGCCATTCCCACGGCGGTGGAAAATCCTTGGCCCAGAGATCCTGTGGACATATCCACTCCGGGTATGTTTTTCATTTCCGGATGTCCCTGCAATAAGGATCCGATTTTCCGCAGGTTCCACAGTTCGCTTTTTGGAAAAAATCCTTTTTCTGCCAGGGCTGCGTAAAGTACCGGCGCAGCATGACCTTTGGACAGCACAAATCGATCCCGTTCCTGCCATCTCGGGTTTTTCTCGTCCACGTTCATTACTTTAAAATACAAAGCACTGAGGATCTCCACTGCGGAAAGGGACCCCCCGGGATGACCGGAACCGGATTTGTAAAGCATTTCCACAATATCCTTACGCATAATTACGGCCTTTTGTTCTAGCATTTCATGATTCATGATTTTCATAACCTCCTAGTTAGTTGTTCAAGCAATATTTGTTTTCTTTCATCATCAACACTTTCATTGGCGAAGTCCTTAGATTTCGCTCCATTTGATAGCATAAACCCTATATTTTCCCCTGAAATTTACTATTTCGGTTCTTTAAAGCCTTCTCCTAATACCTCATGGATGGTGCTGACCATCATAAAGGCCTTCGGATCCACTTCATTGACAATACGCTTTAATTTTGCCACCTGGGCACGGTTTACCACACATAATAGTACATCCCGATTAGAACCGGTATATACCCCTTTTCCTGAAAGGGCTGTAACCCCCCGATTCATTTCCTGAGTGATTTTCATCCCCATAGCTTCGGGATCATTGGAAATGATATAAAAGGCTTTGGCATAACTGAGGCCTTCTACAATAAAGTCGATCAGTTTAACTAAAATATACAGGGCGATAATGGAGTAAAGTGAGGTCTCAATTCTTCTTTCCACCAAGCCTGCAGCTGCCACTACAATGAGGTCCAACAACATCATCATTTTCGCTGTACTGAGATTCGGGAAAAACTTATTCAATATAGCCCCTCCAAGGTCGGTCCCTCCCGTGGTCCCACCGAAGCGAAAAACTATGCCAAGCCCTACTCCGGAAATCACACCCCCGTAAATTGCGGCCAGTAACAGATCCTCGGTTACGGCAATTTCTCCAAAAAATAAATAGAAAAATCGGATGAACACCGACAACATAATCGTTGCATAAGCGGTTTTTGCGCCAAAAGCCTTACCCAGAATCATGATTCCTGCAATAAATAAGGGAATGTTTACGGCTAAGTTGGTAAAGTCGATAGGAATGCCGAAGATTTTTTGTATCAGAATGGCAAAACCCGTCACTCCTCCCGGGGCTATGGTATTAGGCTCTAAGAAAAACACCAAAGAAAAAGCCAGTAGACCCGAGCCGAGGGCTATGGCAAGATACTCCACAAGCATTCTATATTTTTTATTTTGAATCATCGTCATGCTCCTTTCCAAAAATTAAGACCTCATTCCCCAATTATTGCTTGAAAGAATGAAAGGTCTTATTTACAATTCAATAGTGCTATTGGTTATGTGGTACTGATAAAGTGCCAGTACAAAGATGATTTTTTTATGTAGTGATATATTCCTTGTTGCATGCTTTTTTTCTTAATAATCCGATAAAATACCTAAGCTAATGGAAAGCGCCCGATTTACTTTGGTCATGGTTCGATCATCCAAGGTTCCTATTTTCTCTTCTAATCGCTTTTTATCAATGGTTCGAATCTGTTCCAGTAAGATCACGGAATTCTTGGGGATTTTGTAATGAGTAGTGTCCAACTCCACATGGGTGGGCAGCTTCCCTTTGTTAATCTTCGACGTTATGGCCGCAACAATAACCGTAGGGCTGTATTTGTTGCCGATGTTGTTTTGAATAATCAACACCGGTCTTACCCCGCCTTGTTCCGATCCCACAACGGGACTTAGGTCTGCGTAAAACATATCTCCTCTTTTAATTGCCACGATTTAATCACTCTCCGATATATTGTTTTCATAATCTTCCAACAAAAACAAATCTAAGCTCATACCCAGTTCCGCCAATGCAGCATTAATATTTGCCATCTCCTCATATCCTTCTTTCATTTTAGAAAGTTTTTCTCCAAAGCATTGCTCTTGGATATAGGCACGAATCACTTTCGCTAAGAATTCACTTCGATTCAAATTTTCGATTTTTGCCAGGTGGTCCGCCTCTTCAATAAGAGATAAGGGTAATTCGACAAAAAATTTATCTGAATTGGGCATACTGCACCTCCTAGTCATAAGTATTAGGCTAACTTATATTATATATCACTTAAGATTGTCGTGTCAACAAGTGATCGGTAATTGCCCATACTTCTCCTTTCATTAAATAAACCCTA
>Ga0207421_10000396_pt1 | contig 55804 bp, 74 predicted proteins | sample SodLakKL_010_SED_4_FD_187542 | JGI IMG/M metagenome (GOLD analysis project Ga0207421, IMG submission 187542) | Alkaline sediment microbial communities from Lake Tanatar, Kulunda Steppe, Russia - 8KL_010_SED (SPAdes) (version 2) | ecosystem: Environmental > Aquatic > Non-marine Saline and...
TAGAAAAGAAAAAAGCAGGATTTTTAATATGAATCCAGATGCTTTGGATCAGTCCGATGAAGGCAACGAAAAACAAGTGTCACCGGAAAACAACGAAGAAACACCGGCCCTACCACCACCGGAAAACAACGAAGAAACACCGGCCCTACCACCATCAGACAACGAAGAAACACCGGCCCTACCACCAGCAGACGACGAAGAAACACCGGCCCTACCACCACCGGAAAACAACGAAGAAACACCGGCCCCACTTCCTTCCAGTTCTGAAACCAAGGAACCGCACACAGATAATAGTAAAATAGAATACTACGCACAACATTTAGAAGGTCGTAAAAAATGCAGTACCTGTGGAAAAGGTGTCGTTGAGTGGGATGAAGATAAAGGTATCTATATTTGCGATAATTGTGGCGTGTGGGTCTCAGAAAAAAATTTTAAGGCATTACCAGAAATCGGTGAAGATCCTTGGGATTCGGTGAAAAAAATTGAACAACAAAACGAGAAAGATGACGACGAGAAAGATGACGAGGAAGAGAAAAGAGATGTTGGGATTCCTGGTAGGTGTCCGGTGTGTGAAAGCAGTAATATAAAGAAAGTGGAGGATGAAGATGGTGTACATTACGAGTGTGGAAAAGGCCATTATATTAAGTCCTCTGATCTTCTACCAGAGAAAGACGAGAGTAGGTTTTTAGGAAAGGGCATGCTTTCGGGAAGTGCGGTTTCTCTGGGCTTTTCTATTTTCATTCCTGCACTGATCTTTGTCGTACTTTCTTTATTTGGAATGGGTCCCTTTGCATCTGTCTTCATAATTTTATCTGCAGTATCTTTGACTATAAGAAATCTTTTGCCAATCAGGAATCCCTACAATAATGTACGCCCTCTTCTGAAAGCCTTCGGCTTGGTTTTCCTTGTAATCGGTGTTCAGATTTTTGTGGGCGACAGACCTGTATTTAATTTGATACCCCTTTTAATAGGATCCTTTGGGATAGTTTCATTTGCAGGTGGCTACGAATCCTTCAAATTTGAAGATGATGAGTACAAGAGGGTTAAGGGTGTCACCAAGATGATCTACTCCGGGACCGTTGGTATTCTGTTTCTGTATACTTTCAGAGCAGTATTTTCTCACTTGGAGCTTGCTGCTGTTATGATTTGTCTTGTAGTTGCATTTTTCTTGGTTATCCCTGATTTCATTGCTGATGTATTCGAAGAAGACAAAAAGAAAAGGGAAGCAAAGAAGGAAGAAAGAGAAGACCAACTGAGACAAGTAGTAGGACTTGGCACACGAGCCGGGGCAGCTGCTGCTACTGGTGGTGCTTCTGAGGGGGTATACCAAGGAGCTGAGGTAGCATCCCAGGCGCAAAATACGATGGACAGTCAAAATACAGATAGCAATGAAGGTGGCAATAATGCAGGTGATTAAAGGATGATGTCGATTATTTTGGGGAATTTGTTAATAATTATCACTGCAGTAGTTATGATTGCTGCATTCGCCTACCTGATGTGGAAATATATTAGACATGCAAGTATCCAATCGAAGTTTGTAACCATACCGGGATTTATTGCACTGATCATAGGTATAGTTGTTCTATGGGATAGTCCTATAGCCATGGTGCTTTTCGGATCCGTTGTTACTTTGAGTATTTTGACCGGTGCTCTTGTGACTGATGCCAAGGGAATAATCGGTGTCTTTGCGATAGCAGTTTCCCTTATGGCAATGACTGCAAGTTATCCTGATGTTATGGGTACGGCGGTTTTCGGGGAATGGTGGCCGACCGTTAGAGCAAGGGTGGATGAGGTAGAAAGGGCCTTAAGTCCTGCAATGGGAGGCTTTACGCAGACTCAGGATACGCTTGGTAGAGGGTGGACATGTCTTGCTTCACCCATGGACTGTTATGATATGTTTGAAGCCGGTGGTGAAGTTGAAAAGGAGTATCAGGCATTGAGACTATCTAGACCGGATCCCATAGGCCTGGGCCGTATAGGTAATGTAGCAGAAATGGATGAAGATAGCACTGTGTTTAGCTCGACCTTTGAAATAGAAAACAAACTGTCCCATGACGACTACATTAATCCTCCTGTTATCCGTGAACTTACACTGAAACCAAAGGACGTGGAGTTTGTAGGGAGAGAAGATCTAGATATCGCTGCCACTGGAGGAAACATAGTTGGTCCTCACTGTAGTGATGATGTTTGTGATATAGAAAGTCTCAATCCCGGTGTTATACACCAGTACCAAGTCGAGTTCCCTAGGGAAATATTTGACGAAGATGCTTTAGAAGACATGAATCCCGGCGATCAGTTGAGGTACGGTATAGACGCGAGGTATGTGGTCGATACGAGCTCTCTGCTTGAGGTAGAGATTATAGATAGCACTAGGTTTATGGAACTATCGGAGAGAGGTGACCTTGATTTCCATCAGCCTTTATCAAGATATGAATGGGGTCCTGTTGAGATAGGAATGGCGGCCTCGCGGCAGCAGCCGATAAGAGGAGGCGAATCAATGCCGTTGATTCTTACGCTCAGGAACCAGGATGATGGTTGGGTGGAGTCTTTGAATAGTATAAGCATAGGGACATCAGAAGAAGGGTGGGTCGGGGGACTGGAAGACTGTGACTTCTCACAGAAGTACGAGGATAATTTTGACGATCTGGGATGGGATGGACTTCAGCCCAAGGGAGATGAGCACGACAGCCTTACTATGAGCTGTACAATTGAAGTAGATGAACCAGAAGATATTACAGAGACAAAGGATCTGAGAGTTGATATGAGCTACGAATACAGGATGGAAACCACGGACACAATAGAGGTCATGTATTCTTAAACAGGCCCAAACATTTATATTACAATAAAACCCAATGGTTGATAGTGGTTGTATGAAAAGGATTGCAGTTGCTGTATTTCTAGTTTCAATGGTTGTATTTATATCTGGATGCGTTGAAGGCGGTGGTCTGGCAGGTTTAATGGGAGTAGGCGACCAGGAAGTAGAAGATCCTGATGATGTTCTTGTAGTTGAAAATAGGATGGTAAATCCGTCTACAGTTAACGCCGAGAATCAGTTCGAGTTCTCCTTCGAGTTGACCAATCTATTCGAAGCCGAGAGTGCTAGAGATGTTGAGGTGAGACTCTATGATTCTGGTATGTGTGATCCGATTCAGGGTGAGGATCCACAGGCAATGGACGGCCGGAACATATTTGAAGGTGCCACCAGGGTAATCGAGTGGAGTCTTCAGGCACCCACCAACACCGAACTTGGGAATATGGCAGGTTCCTGTCCTTTAAAATACTATGTAAAATACAGGTTTGATGCATACAGTCGATCCGATGTTTATATTATGGGCGAAGACGTTTCCCGTGATTCCGATGTTGCCAGTGTTTCACCTACAACAAGCAAGGCCAGAGGACCACTGAAAGTAGATATAGACTTTAGCGGGCAGCAGCCCTTCAGATACGGGAGTCCTGTTCCCTTCCAGATAAGATTACGAAATGCCGGTGATGGTGATCTAGACGACCTTAAACCTGATGATGTTAGTATTTTACTGGACCACGGTGAAACCGAAATACAGCTTGGAGAAGACAAATATCTTGCAGAAGACGATGACTGGGAAACAGGTTGCAGAAGTCCTGTTGATTTAGGTGATAAGTTCCAGTTCATAGACGACAGAACACCGCCGATAAGCTGTAGACTGTATCCTGGCCATTACGAAGATTACTTTGAAGAACCATTGACAAGCTCCCAGATTAGAGTAAGTGTTGAGGACTATGAGTATACTTTGGACGGCGAGGCTTCCGTTTCGATACAGCCTACTCTGTAGGGATAGCATGAAAAATACTATAATCATGAGCATTTTCTTGGTAGTGTTGATTTCTGGATGCACAGGCTTTCCTGGTGTTGATCATACAGGGGCCGGTTTTCTTGGGTTCGGTGAGCCCGATTATACAGAACACGAGGAGATTTCCATCGATGTTGAAACCTTTCCTACGAGTGTACGCTCAGGTAGGAACATGGACGTTGTTTTTGATTTGGTAAACAGTGGAAATACTACACCAGAAAACATACAACTTAGGATGGTAGATATTTGCTCTTTCCAGGGATTAACAGAACCCGATTCCGTTGACGATAAACTGGAGCCCGGTGATAAAACTATTTTGGATTTTGAATACCAGGCACCCGAGGTCAGTATGGGAAAGAGATGCGATATGAAATACAGGGTTTCATATGAGTCACTTGCCCACGCCACTTTCAGTGTCAATATAATGGACGAAGATGAGTATATAACGAGGGAAAGAATGGGGAATCTTGCGGAAGAATCCAATGTACGCTACGAGAAAACACGTACTCCTGTGGAAATAGTTGCTGAAATTTCCCAAGAACAGCCTATTTTGGAGGGGGATGATTTTTTGGTCCACATCCACTTAGAAAACAAAGGAGACGGATTTGTCGTGGATAATGTAATAGAAGGCGGCGATGTAGAGATGTACTATCCAGATGATATTTTAGAGTTCGGAGGCTGTCAGGATATGGATACAGACGATAAACCTATAGTCTTTGAAGATATGAGGTTTAGAAACGGGAGAACTCCGAGGGTCTCCTGTAGATTTTCAACAGACAGTGTTGATTTAGTAGAAACGGCTACTTTCCGTATGGACGTTGACTATACATACGTCAAAGACGGGTCGTTTTTTGTCAACATAGAGCCATAATGGAGCGATTAGGGTAAAGTTTATAAATACTTGAGCAAAAGGTTATTTTAGGTAGCATGGCAGCAAGAAGAAAAGAGATTTTTATCGTTTTAATTGCAGTATCCTTGGTATTTATTTCTGGATGTATTGAGTTTGGCGAGCAAGAGGAGGAAGTTGGATACGGAGTTGAGATAACTTCATTTGATGCAATACCACCCGAGGTTTTTTCTGGTGATTCCTTTGATCTACTTTTGGATGTCCGGAATATGGGCGACAGAACAGCCGATGATGTATGGGCTAATATAGAAAGATCTGGTGGAATAACCAATGTAGAGGGATTTGATGATGTGATGCCCTTGGATCCACCTACAGATGAATTTCAGGGAGAGATGCATACATTTACTGCCAGTGCAAATGCTCCTCAGATATCTATAGGACCCGAAGACGTTAATGTAAGAGCAAGGGTTTACTACGACTACAAAACAGATTCGAGGGTTCTTTTGCCGGTTATAGGAAAGGACGAATATGCCATGAGGCTTGAAGTTAACGATCCTATTCCTGAAATGGGTGTATCAAGGATGTCCCGTGGACCGATTTCTGTGGGAATAGATGGTCCTTCACCTGTACTTGTGGACGAAGATGATACAACCTTCAGATTTTACATAGAAGGTCGTAATATAGGAGGTGGAGTTCCATACCTCACCGAGGCCCATGGTGATGTTCCCGACAGGGACCAGAGGAACAGGATAGGTGTAGACGTGAGCTTCCCCGAAGATGCTCCTGTAAGCTGGGAAGACGAGGACTGCAGCGATGATGACGTAAGGGTTTATGGCGGTGATTTCCAGATAATCTGTAGAGGAGAGGTAGATGAACCCGTGGACTTTTTGGAAGTTCCTATTGATGTAACCCTAGACTACGGTTACTACGTAGACGGAGAAACCACCCTGACGGTTAAAGAAAGCATTTAAGGAAGTTTCATTTCTTGTTGGATATATAAAGTAGTGGTGGGTCCGCCCCGATTTGAACGGGGGACCTTCGCCATGTCAAGGCGACGTCATAACCACTAGACTACGGACCCATTTCTGAAAAGTACGACGTAGCTCATCTCGTCGTCGGGATCTCCCACCAGTCCCTCCTTCAGTACCTCAAGATCGAACAACGATTTAACTTTATCCCCTTTCCTTTTAAAATTTCTTTCGTTGCAGTGGGTTGAAATTATTGCATGTCCACCCTCGGATAAGATTCTCTCTATTTCCCATGGCTTCTTTAGAAGATGAACTGTGTCGAAGGATAGAACTACATCGAAGCTGCTGTCTTTGAAAGGTATGTAGTCCCCTGACCCTACGACAAGGTCTATCCTGTCTGTGGCCATATCCATCTTCTCTATATCAAGACCAACTGTATTTATATCGAACCCACTTTCAACAGCCTTTTTTTCAAACCATCCCTTTCCTATTCCTATATCTGCAATTTTGCTGTTTTCCAGGTCGATCTTTCCCCTGAGTGGAATTATGAAATCCAGGAGTATTTCCTTGTACTTCTTTTCCTGGGTTGACCTCATCCAGTCTGAATAGATTTCACTGGTGAAATTTTCAGCCATGGCTCTTTTCTCTTTTCGAACTTTAAATTTATTTATTGTTCCTTTTTAGTACCTGTGCCATCTGGGCAATACCACTGAGAACAAATGCTCCCCCGACCCAGTAGCGTATGAGAGCAGGGTATCTTATGACAAGCAGACCTGCAGCTATGAGAACAAGGCCTGTGGCTGCACCTGTTACCTTTCCGGTTTTTGGCATTTTTTGTTCCACCTCGTCCAGTAAATCAACCAGACCCATTATGTTTAACGGGCCATGGTCAAGTTTGTGTTCTTTTGCTTTATAGGCGATCTCCGATCCCATCTCCTTCCAGAAATCCTGAAAAAATATGAAGTTAAACATAACAAGCGATATAGTTACAACAAAGGTATAGGTTATACCTGTCCAGTAGTCTGCAAACTCTGTCAGCAGCAGTCCTATCTCATCGAAGAACAGTCCAAGTCCAAGGCCGTATAAAATAGAAGCACTTCTCTCTATGTTTCTGTCTTTGTGTACCAGGGCAAGCCAACCGGCTACCATTACAAAGGCTACACCGTAGTAGAAGTGATGTATTGTGTACTTCTCGAAGGGAAATATATCGCCACCTGCAAGCCCGGGAACTAAAAAATATACATACACCCTCGCTGCGACAAAGGAAAAAAGAAAGGATATGAAAATAAGAAAGGGGATCTCCTTTCTCCTTTTCTGAAAAACCTCCATCCAGGACATACTGTATAGTTAGATCTTGAGAAATAAAAATTGGTGCGGTCGCCGGGATTTGAACCCGGGCTACGACCGTGGCAGGGTCGTGTCCTAGCCACTAGACCACGACCGCACGGTATGATTTTGACCGTTGAACAATATAAAACTTTTCATATAACCTTCAGAGAAGATCTTCCAGAGATCTTATAAGGTCATCGTGGTCTCCAAATACCATGTCTGCACCTGCTTCTTCAAGACAGTCTTCTTCGACGTATGTTGCAACTGCCCAGCATTTAAGTCCTGCTTCCTTTGCAGACCTAACTCCCAGGGGAGCATTTTCCACAACAAGCACCCCTTCCTTGTCTATACCGAGCCTTTTGAGGCTTTCAAGAAATGGATCAGGGTCGGGCTTCTTGTTTTCTGTGTCTTCTTCGGTTACGACAACGTCGAAAACGCCTTCGAAGTATCTGTTCATGAATTCATCCACTGTCTTCCTGTTACTTCCTGTTACAAGGCCCATTTTGAACCCTTCTTTTAACTTGTCCAGTACGTTCTCCATACCTGGAAATACAGATGTTTTGTTTATCTCGTCGAATATATTCCTTTTACTCCGAACAAGTTCGTCTATTATTTTGTTACTTGGACTCAGTCCCTGGTCTTCGAGTATATTTTTAATTGCTATCTCCGCGCCCTTTCCTTCGAGCATGTATATGTCCCTTTTGTCTATATCTACACCCATCTCACCCAGGGCCCTCTGGAAGGATGTTGCGTGGTATGCCATTGAATCAACAAGAACACCGTCCATATCGAATACGATTCCTTCTATTTCCATGCGAATCCCTTGTCTTTGTAGATTTAAAAGATTGGAAAATGGCGCCGGCGGCAGGAGTTTCAGAAACCCCCCCTTTCTTTGAATGGGTTTTCTTTTGAACCTGCGTGGGCTTCATCGGAGGACGTGGTCAAAGACCACACCGGTCTTAAACGCCCAGTGGATGTTTCGCTTTCATCCTCGGGTGAGTCAACACATCCGCGGACTCGAATCCACCGCCTTTAGCCAGACTCGGCCACACCGGCGCATCTTAAAAAGAACCTTCAACTTATAATAATTTAATCCCTGGTAATCATGAATATGTATCTCATGGGCATGAACTCCTCGACGTCGCCGTGGTATCCACAACCCTCACACATGAATCCAACCTGTATTTTTTCTTCGTCAAGGTTTTTTGCGTAGAGAGTCTTTAGATCACCATTACAGGCAGGACATTTTTCTGGTTTGTCAGACTCTGATTTTCTTGTTTCGATAGTAACCTTTACATCAGGGACCTCTATGGCTATCCTTCTTGCTCTTTCCGGTGTTATATGGAAGGAACTGTCAACCTTTTCCAGCTCCTTCTGTACTATGCTTCCCAGTTCCTGTTGGCTTCTTACGACGCCTGTTTCCTTCAATTTTTCTCTTATTATCCGACCCACAAGCTCAGAGTTCGGTATCTTCATAGTCCAGCACCTCTTCAAGCACATCATTTGACATTCCTACTACATCTATTTTTTCCTCCAGTTCAACGACCTCTTCTTCTACTACATCGGAACTGTCCCTGTCCATCGCCTCACAGCCTTCGTTTTTTAGAATAAATTCCCCTGCTAGGTCTTTGCATCTGTTTCTCACTGTTTCCTTGTCCAGACCTATAAGCGGTCTTATCACAGGAATCTCAGCGACGGAATCGTATATGCCTATGTTTCCCAGACTATTTCCGATTTTATCGCCTGTTATGATGGCATCTGAACCTGTTTTTTTGGCTATCCGAGACGCAACCCTGTGCATAAGTCTTCTGCAGAGAACGCATGTATAACCTCTTTCACCTTCTTCTGATAGTTCAAATATTCTCCTTCCCAGGTCAAACTCCATTGTCTTGATCGGCGAACCATGACTCCATTTTCTTATCCCATCCAGAGCTTTTCTATATGTTTCGTCGGGTGCATAGGGTTCCATGGTGCCGTGGAGAAGGACAACAGAACACCCTCTTTTCATCATCATCCATGTTGCAAGAAAAGAACTACAGTTTCCGTTGAAGAGCGATACAACCCTACCCTGTGTTCCCAGGGGAAGGCCGGCTGGTCCCTGTATTTTTTCACCGAATATATAGGCCTGTCCCTGTCTTATATCGGCCATGACCCTTTTATCGGGGTTGTCCAGATCTACAGACGCACCGGTTTTCTCCAGTATCTCTGCTCCTGCTCTCTCCTCCACATCCTTGGACGAGAAGCCGTGGTTGCCTGTCCTTCTGACCCTGACAGCAAAACTGTCCTTCTCTTTGATCGTTTCCTTTCCCAGATCAACCAGACATTCGACTATGTCTTCGATACCTGAGTCTAATTTTTTACAGGGGGAGAAGCTAACTATTCCAAATGTCCTTTTCAGGACCTCTGTGGCCTTCTTTGTTTGTTCTGTACTGACAAAGATCCTTCCGTACCCCCTTTTGACTTTTCCGTCAATTCCGTGTGTTTCAAGACCATTTCTTATATTGTTTATCAGTCTATCCTCGAAGCTTCTTCTGACATAATCGCTCTTGAGACCTATTTCTCCGTATCTTATGAGTATCCAGTTCATTTCCATGATTAATCACCTATACACGACTTCACAAACTCAATGAACACAGGACTGGGATCTTCAAATGTGGACTTAAACTCGGGATGGAACTGCGTTGCAAGGTAGAATGGATGGTTATCCATCTCCACGATCTGAACTATGTTGTCTTCTTTTTTTGAAAAGCCGGACAGTCTGAGGCCATGTTCCCTGAGTATATCGTGGTATTCCGGATTTACCTCGTATCTGTGCCTGAACCTTTCCTTTACTTCGTTCTTATTGTATATATCCTTGGCCATGGATCCTTCCTCTATCTCTGTGGATTCTCCGCCCAGTCTCATGGTTCCTCCCTTCGCTTCTACGTCTTTTTGTTCCGGTATAAGGTCTACCACAGGATGCTCTGTATCTTCGTCTACCTCTGTGGAGTTGGCATCCCCGAGGCCACATTTATTTCTGGCAAACTCTGTGACCATGAGCTGTAGACCATAACAAAGTCCTAGGATAGGTATTTTGTTTTCCCTGCAGTGTCTTGCTACCTCTATCTTTCCTTCAGCTCCTCTTCTTCCAAAGCCTCCTGGTATGATTACACCATCCGCGTCTCCGAGAAGCTTCTCTGTTTCTTCTATGTCTGTGGTGTCTATGAACCTGTGGTTTATGCGGCACTCGAGGTGTGCAGAGCAATGTTTAAGCGATTCCAGTATAGATACATAGGAGTCCTCCAGACTGGTGTACTTTCCACAAATTGCTATATCTACTTTCCTCGTGGGATTTTCGAGGTTTTCAACAAGCTCGCCCCATCTTTCCATGTCTGTTGCATTGTTTGTGAGGTTCAGATTATCTACCACAGCCCTATCAAGCCCGTCCTTCTTCAGGTTCAGTGGTATTTTGTAGACCTCCTCTACATCGGGATTTGATACAACATTGTCTTCAGGTACGTTACAGAAGAGGGATATTTTTTCCTTTGTCTTTTTCTTGAGTTCCATATCGGCCCTCCCGACTATAATGTCTGCCTCGAGGCCCAGTGAGTCAAGTTCCTTTACCGAATGTTGTGTAGGCTTTGTCTTTTGTTCTCCGACCGACTCCAGCCAGGGTACAAGGGTGACATGCACAAGGCAGGTGTTCTCCTCGGGTAGGTCCAGGCGCATCTGCCTCGCTGCCTCGAGAAATATCATATTTTCTAGATCGCCTACGGTTCCGCCTATCTCTACAAGTACGACGTCTGTGTCCTCATTGTCGGCGATGTCTTCTAATCTATGTCTTATTTCGTCTGTTACATGGGGTATCATCTGTACAGTCTTTCCCAGGTAGTCCCCTGATCGTTCCTTTTCTATGACGGACTGGAATATCTTTCCGGATGTAAGGTTCCAGTCGAACTTCGTCTCTGTACCAAGAAATCTCTCGTAGTGGCCGAAGTCCATGTCGACCTCCCCTCCGTCTTCGAGAACAAAAACCTCTCCGTGTTCTATTGGATTCATAGTTCCAGGGTCTACATTAAGATACCCGTCACACTTCACAGGTACAACCTTGTAGTTTCTTGACTGTAGAAATCTTCCTATGGAGGCCGACACAAGGCCCTTACCAAGGCCTGAAAGTACCCCTCCGGTTATGAACACCCACTTGGTTCCCTGCATATTATAAATAGTATATTCCCGTTTAAAAAAATATTACCTGCTCAAAAAAACAGACTCCTTGCAGAAGAACCTGAGATTCCTGTCGTGGGTTTCTCCTACACCGATCCTCTTGCTCTTTCCTGTTCTTTTGCACCCTGGCCCGTCTTCTACCTTTATACTGCTCCTGTTTTTTGTTGCATCCTGCCCGTTTTCCTTCATTGTTATTCCCATGGCCTGTGTCAGCTTCCCGGGACCGTTTGTAAGTTTCTTCTTTGATGTGTTACGGTTACTCGTCATGGTTTCGAGGCCACAGAGAGGTTCAATTGCCCGTATGAGGACTGCTCCAGGCTTTCCTTCTTCCCGTGCAGTGAAGTTGAGCATATGGTACATGCCGTAGCAAAGATAGACATATACAGTCCCGGGTTTTCCGTACATGGGTCTGTTTCTCCCTGTCTTTCCGTTGTAGGCATGGGATGCAGGATCACTTCTTCCGTAGTATGCTTCTGTTTCAACTATCTTCCCGGACATACTGTTTTTTACCAGTTTCTTTCCCAGGAGTTCTCTTGCAACCACAGCAGGATCACGGGAGTAAAAACTTCTTTCAATCATTATACCATCGAGTAGAGCCCCTTTACTATAAGGGCAATTCCAAATACAATAAACAGAGCGCTGAATCTTGGATAGTATCCTCTGGATAGAACAAGGAGAAATCCACCTACAAGATCTATACCTCCGAGTAGTCTTGCCGACATTATCTGTCTAATGGACCTTTTGTTATATAAAAATTGTACTACAATGACCAGATATGAGAAAAAAGGATCTGGAGTTGGAGCTGCAGAAGTTGGAGGGCTTCGATAAACCGAATGCAGAACTTGAGCAGTACAGGACTCCACCTGAACTTGCCTCATCGGTTCTATGGAGCATTTATCTCAAGGGGGAGATATCCGATAAAAGGATATACGATCTGGGATGTGGAACCGGTACACTTGGAATAGGAGCCAAAATTCTGGGTGCAGAAAAGGTCGTGTGTGTAGATGCAGACGGCGATGCCATTGATATAGCAAAAAGAAACGCAGATTCCGCCGGTGTTGAAGTAGAGTTCAGGACCATGGACGTAAGAGACGTTTCTGGTAGCGGTGATTTGGTTATCCAAAATCCACCCTTTGGATCACAGAAGAGAGGCAGCGATAGACCATTTATAGAGAAGTCTCTGGAGATTGCTCCTGTCGTGTACTCCTTCCATATGGAAGAGACCGATGGTTTTGTAAGAAAATACGTGGAGAGATGTGGAGGTACGGTTATTTCAAGCCAGACAGTGGACTTTCCTCTGGAGAGAACTATGCCATGGCATACCGAGAATATCGAAAGCATAAGGGTAGGATTTTACAGATTTGAAAGAAGTTGACTACTCTATCCTTACGGCATTTACATGGCCGTTTTGTCCTGGCCGTGATGTTATTCTTGCCTTGCCGTTCTCTGTTTCTACTACTGTTCCCTTTGTCAGGGCCTTTCTCCTTACAAAATGGGAGTTTGCCTTGTTTTCAACGACATCCTTTATCTCCTCTGTCTGTGTAGTTCCCTTTTCTCTGTTGGTGACGTTCACTTTTCTAGTGGTCCTCAGACGGGTCTTCGTTCTATTTCCCCTTACATTCATCTTTTTTCTCCTATCCTCTTCGGATACCTTACATAGGATACTTTCTCTTTGCATCTCGTGCTTTCTCTTCTTTCTCTTGGTGGTTCTCTTACCGCCCGTCAGCTTTCTTCTGGATTTACTCTGTAACATAACAAAACACCTTTTTCTTCATCACTTAAATATTTTCAACCCATACCTTTAAATACTCTTTCAATAAAAGACAACGTGATAGCATGGGTGAAAATGGTAAAAGACCACTTGATGCGCTTGAAAAGGCTAGGGGAAGTAGGGTCATTGCTAACCTAAAAAACGGTGAAAAGATAGCAGGAAAGCTGGTAGCTTTTGATCTTCATCTAAATCTTTGGCTCGAGGAAGCGGAGAAAGTGGGAGAAGAAGGCAACAAGACAAGACTAGGTACCATAGTCGTGCGAGGAGACAACGTAATCTTTGCCTCGCCCGAATAGACAAACATCTCTTGGATGTGATTTCAAATGTCAAAGGGTACGCCATCTGCAGGAAAAATGAAGAAGCAGACACATGGAGTGTGTAGAAGATGTGGAAGAAAGTCTTTCAACCGCTCCAAGGGTAAGTGCTCAGCCTGTGGTTTCGGAAAGACAAAAAAACTCAAGAACGAAAACTGGAAGAACAAAAGAATAACAGGCGAAAGGAAGAGATGATAGCATGGGAGATGTTGCAATTTCTCTAAAGGTTACTCCACAGGGAACAGAAGTAGACCTCGATGATCTAAAGAAAAGGATATGTGGTAAGTTTCCCGTCGAAGACTCCGATAGAGAAGAGATAGGCTTCGGTCTCACTGCTTTAAAGATACTTATAGTAAGAGACGAAAAGGAAGGCGGCACCGATGATATAGAGAACGAGGTAGAAGAGATAGAGGGTGTTGCGTCGGTTGTTGTAGAAAACGTATCACTGATCTAATTTCATCTATAAGTATTTTGAAAACAGTATAATTCTATGTCCGACGAGTTTAGATCCAAACTATTTGAAACCGAAGAAAAGCAGGAATTTTTCGAAGACTACTGTGTTAGTGTGTTGGAGCTTCTCGATGAAGTCGACAGGTATATTATTTCTTTGGATAATGAAATAGACAGTATTTCGGATGACAGGTATGAAGGTCTTCTTCTGTATGTAAATCAGTTCATGGGGGACATGAACGAACCCGTCGGTGGGATAAGGGAGTGTTTTGACCGTCTTCTCAATGGAGAGATTTCCGACGGAGAAATATTCTATCTCATGAAAGCATATGATGAGATCTTTCAGGACAAGACTGATATAGAATGCTGTCTCAAGGAGTATAAAAAAACTATTTAAGTCTGGTTATGGGCCCGACGGGATTTGAACCCGCGACTCCTAGGTTTCCCAAGACCATTTAGACCTTAAGAGCCTAGTGCTCTGCCAGACTGAGCTACGGGCCCTGTAGGAGAATACTTAGTTGAAATAAATTATAAAGCTTTAGTTGTCTACTTTAACTTCAGATCTTCTACATCGCTGTTCCTTCTTAGAAGTGTTCTGACCTTTTCTATATTACTTCCGTTTGCTCCTATTACCCTTCCTCTGTCCTTTTCATCTACTTCTACGAAGGCAGTATCGCCGCTTATATCTACATTGTTGGACTCCAGTACCATATTCTTTACAAGCTTTTTGTCGTTTTCCTCGTATTCAAATACCTTTATCCTCTTTCCGAGCATCTTTCCTATCTTCTTTATGTTTTTACCGTTTTTACCTATGGCCAGTCCTGCCTTTCCTTGTTCGACAAGGAAGTATGCAGAATCATCGTCTTCAATGAAGTCCTTTACTTCAACGTTGGTTTCTTCTTCGAAAAGACTTATAGACTGTATTGCTTCTTTGTCGAACTTCTTTTTCATTTTTTCACTCCAGTCCTTCTGGTTTGTATACTACGTCGTACATTCCTGTGCCAACAGGAACTGCCTGGTTTACTATTACATTTTCTACAGTAGATGTCAGATTGTCCACTTCGCCGTGTATTGATGCCTCTGTTAGGTGTCTTACAGTTACTTCGAAGCTTGCCCTTGCAAGGACCGATCCCTTTTCACCTGCTATGCCGTATCTTCCTATTGCCTTGAGTTCACCGTCTACTGTCATTGTGTCTGCAACAAGCATCATGTGCCTTATGTCTACGTCCAGACCCTGTTCCTTTATTGTTTTATGTCCTTCCTTTAGTGCTGTATTTCTGCAGGCCTCTATTCCAAAAACCTTTTCCATTTCCCTTGGATCTCCTGAAACGGTTTTTGTTGGATCAACGCCCTTTACCTTCAGTACCTTCTTCAGATTTGTTCCCAGAGTCTGTATGTTCCATCTTCCCTGTTTTTCGGTAACCACTGCCTGGGATATCCCCTTTATTCCCTTTAGGTGCTTGTCCATTACCTTGTTTTTCATTTTCTGCAGGTCCCTTACAGATAGATCATCGTCTTTCGGAATTATCTTTATCACATCGCCATCGAGCTCTGCTTCGTATTTTCTTCTTCCCTTATTGAGGTTGCTGATCGCTTCTTCTCTGTCCATGCCTATGTTCTTCATGGCTTCTTTGTCAATTTCGAACTCCACGATCAAATTTAAAAGATCTATGCGATCCTCGGTTATTATATCTATGAGTTTTGTTTCTCTTATTTCGTTTGCAACTTCCCTGGCTCCTTCCTCATTCTGGTAGTCTTCCTTGAGGTAAACATCCATAGAAGGCGTTTTTATGGTTTTTCTTGCATCTACGATTTCTATGAGACGTGGAAGTCCCTGTGTAATTTCTACACCCTGGGCAGAACCGGCTACATGGTATGTACGCATTGTCATCTGTGTGGCAGGCTCTGATATGGACTGGGCGGCAACTACACCTATTGCTTCACCCGATTCGAATCTACATCTTTTATACTCCCTGGTAGTGTTTTCTATGAGATCGTCTATTTCTTGACCGGATAGATCTTCTTCCTCTATTTTTTCGACTAATCTATCCCTTACCCTCTTTGGAAGATCTTCTTCGAGTTTGTCTATCTTTTCTTTGTAGCTCATTGTATCAATCGGTTTCTATTGGAACTTCTCCCTGTTTGCTCTTCGTTGGATCGACGCCGTCCTCTCCGGGCGTGAACTGTATAATTGTTTTTCTATTGTCCCTTACGGTTCCGTCCTTTTCTACCTTCAGGTCTTGAAGAGCGTTTACAAGCCTTCTCTCCATGTAACCACTCTTTCTTGTTCTGAGGCTTGTATCCATAAGACCCTCTCTTCCATTCATAACAAGGAAATAAAATTCTTCAGGCGAAAGTCCGCTCTTAAATGAGGATCTTACAAAACCATGTGCTTCTGGCGATAACTCACCTCTCTCAAACAGCGAAAGGGTTCTTTCCTTGTATCCTCTGTGTATTCTTTCTCCCTGTAATGTCTGCTGTCCAACCACTCCTGCTATCTGCGAAAGCTGAACCATGCCACCTCTTGCACCTGACTTTGCCATCACTACTGCTGAGCTTTCCTCGGGTAGGTCGTTTGCCACTACATCGTTTGCAGAGTTCTGTACCTGCCCAAGTCTTCTGTTTACGTGCGATTCGAGTGATTCTTCCACGGACTGTCCTGGAATCTGTTCTATTTCTCCCTTTTCGAAATTTTCTATAATCTTATTGGCATCCCTTTCAGCTTCTTTTATCATATTTTCTATCTCTTCCTCCGATTCCTTGGATATGTCTACATCTGTGATGCTCATTGTTAGTCCTCTTCTGTTGAGGTACTCGAGGGATAACCTGCTTGCGGAGTCGAGGAAGTCCTTTGCTCTTTCACTTCCGTATTTTCTCTCTATCTTTTCGGTGAGTTTTCCTGCAAATGATCCCACTGCAGCTTCGTCTATTCTTCCTTGTTTGAGCTCACCATTTTCTATTATTACCTTCTCATCGCCGGCTTCTGTATCAAATGCGATTGTTACATCAGGAAGGAACTCCGAGAATACCTCTTTACCCGTAACCCTTTCGGATTCTAGTGATACATCTTCCTTTCCAGCTTGTGTTATTATTTCCTGTGCGGTCTTTCTGTCGAACTCTACCTTGTCGCCTGTTATAAGATAGAGTCCTGATATGTGGTCCTGGGTGCATCCTATTATAGGTCCACCGAACCTTGGACTTCTTATGTTTTCCTGAACAAGCATTAGTTCTTCAGCTTCTGCCCTTGCTTCGGCGGTCTGTGGAACATGTAGATTCATCTCATCACCGTCGAAGTCAGCGTTGTAAGGATCACAGACACATAGATTTAAACGGAAGGTTCTTCCGGGCATTACCCTTACTCTGTGTGCCATAAGACTCATTCTGTGAAGTGAAGGCTGTCTGTTGAAAAGTGCAATATCTCCATCCTGTATATGCCTTTCAACAGTAAATCCTGTCTCAAGTTCTTCTGATATCTTTGTGCAGTTATCTGCTGTTATCTTCTTTTTCCCGCCGTCTGGTCTCTTTAGATAGTTTGCTCCGGGATGTTTATCCGGACCGTTTTTTACCAGTGACTTTAGATCCTTAATATTGTCTTCTCTTACCTTTTCTGGTATTGTTATTTCCTTTGCAATGATGCTCGGTACGCCAACTTCGTTTATCGATATATTTGGATCCGGGGATATCACAGTTCTGGATGAGAAGTCCGCACGCTTTCCAGCTAGATTTCCACGGAACCGTCCTTGTTTACCCTTGAGTCTTTGTGCCAGGGTCTTGAGTGCCCTTCCACTTCTGTGTCTTGCCTGTGGTACACTAGATAGATTGTTGTCGAAGAATGTTGAGACGTGGTACTGGAGCAGTTCCCACAGATCGTCTATTATAAAGTCAGGCGCTCCGATCTCTATATTGTCCGCAAGTCTCTGGTTTATTCTTATGAGGTCCACCAGTTTGTGTGTCAGATCGTCTTCGGATCTCTGACTCGACTGTAGTGTTATCGATGGTCTCATTGTTACAGGTGGAACAGGAAGTAGTGTAAGTATAAGCCACTCTGGTCTACCTCCGCGTATGTTGAACTTTTCAATGGTCTCATCTGATATATCCTCAAACCATTCTCTTATCTCCATAGGGTTCAGCTGTCTTCCACCCAAGGTGAAGTTGTGTGGTCTATTTCTTTTGACCTTATCCTGTTCTGCATCACAGTGCGGACACTTCTTTCTTTTCTTGAGGTACAGATCGTATAGAGGATCTTCCATCTCCTCTATCTCTTCATCGTTTCCCATTGGTCTGTGGCATTCCTGGCATGTTGCCCTGAGAAGTTTGTATATAGTTTTAACGTATCTTACATGTACAACAGGCCTCGATAGGTCTATGTATCCGAAATGACCCGGGCATGATCCTATGCTCTTGCCACATGTCCTACATTTCATTCCTGGATCTATTACGCCCATCCTTGGGTCCATTACTCCGTTTTCTGCCGGGTAACCGCTCTTGTCGTATAGGTTGGGCTCTGTTATCTCACTAACTGCCATGTCCTTTATCTGCTTTGGTGAAAGTATTTTGAACTCTATGCTGTTTATCTTGTGTGGCATTTAGACCGAATCCTCTATGTTGAGTTTTGGATATATTGTCATTGATTTTAGTTCGTCAAGCAGCAACTTAAAGGCGTATCCCATTGGAACGTCCTCTATATGGTCACTGTCTTTGCACATTGGACATCTTGTTTCTCCCCTTGTTTCGTCTTCTACTGCAATGACACCGCATTTTTTGCACACAGGTAGTGTTACCTTATCCGAGGAGAACCTTTCCTTTAATGTCATCGATGCACCGTGTCCAATAAAACAGTCCTTTTCCATTTCACCGAGACGTAGACCACCTTCCTTTGCCCTTCCCTCGGTTGGTTGCTTTGTCAGTAGTGTTACAGGTCCCCTTGACCTTGCATGCAGCTTGTTTGAAACCATATGCTTAAGCTTTTCGTAGTATACTATACCTTGGAATATCTCCGCTTCCATTATTTCACCCGTCGTGCCGTTGTAAAGCACCTCTTTGCCGTCTGATCTGAAACCACAGTCTCTGAGCCTTTCCCTTATATCCTTTTCGTTTTCCGAAGAGAATGCTGTTGCATCGACTTTGCGGCCATCCATAGCACCTACTTTTCCTGATAGTACTTCCAGTATCTGACCAACCGTCTGTCTAGATGGTATTGCATGTGGATTTAATATTACATCGGGAGTTATTCCGTCCCTTGTGAAGGGCATGTCTTCTTCAGGTTCCAGAAGGCCTATTACACCTTTCTGGCCATGTCGTGTAGCGAACTTATCTCCCATTTCAGGTACCCTCTGTTCCCTCACTGTAACCTTAACAAGCTTGTTTCCATTCTCCGTCTCCGAGAGCAGAACCTTGTCGGCAACCCCACCTTCACCGTGTCTTACAGTAACTGATGTTTCTCTTCTGTTTTGTATTCCTGTTACAAAATCACCTGTTCCCATGAAACGGAGTGGTGATGTTTTCCCTACAATTACATTTCCACTTTCTAAGCTTACTTCAGGTGGAACTATTCCGTCTTCTGATAGGTGCGAGTAGGCCTTTTCGGATCTATATCCCCTTACATCTTTGTCCGGTATGCTTATTTCATCTTCCTGTCCTCCTGAATATCTCTGTCTCTCGGCATCATATGTTCTAAAGAAGTAGCTTCTTGCAAATCCTCTTTCTACGCTGTTTTTGTTTACTATCAGTGCATCTTCTATATTAAATCCCTTGTATGATAGAAGTGCTACGACAACGTTCTGTCCTGCAGGGTGGTTTTTGAGTTCAACTGCCTCCTCTGTCTGTGTTGTTACAAGGGGAGTCTGTGGGTATGCAAGTATATTGCTCTTTGTATCTGCCCTCAGTGGGTAGTTTGCACTATAGAAACCAAGGGTCTGTCCTATCATCTTTGCTCCGTAGCTTATTCTGTCACCTCTGTTGTATTCTGGAAATGGTACAAGAGAAGCGTTTATACCCAGTATGTTAGCCGGATGTATCTCGACATGTGTATGCTTTTCATTTATCTCATCATCCTTTGATGCCACAAGGAGATCCTCTTCTTCTGATGCATCTATCCATTCGATTATACCCTGGTCTATTAGATCGCTCCAGTTCATCTCACCTTCCTCTACCTTTTCTATATGTTCCTCAGTCAGTAGAGATTCGCCGTCCTCGACCCTTACAAGTGGTCTTCTCACCCTTCCGGAGTCTGTGTTTACTCTTATGTTTTCCTCATCCTGGTTGTATCTCATATTGAAGTCGTGTGGAATCTCACCGTTTCTTCTCTTTTCCTTTAGTTCTCTTACAAGCTCCTTTGGTTCTTCTGTTATGCCTGCAAACTTTCCGTTTAAAAATACATCTGTCATTTTATCATTTCTTTATTTCGGTTTTCAGTTCACCTAGTATTTCTTCTGCCTCTGATTCAGGTAACCCTGTTGATATGGATGCCATCAGTGCCAGGTATTTTCTAAGACCGATTGTTGGTCCTTCCGGAGTCTGTGTTGCTCCAAGCCTTCCCCAGTGGGTTGCGTGCAACTGTCTGGCATCGAAATGTTCTTGCTGGGTCGACAGCGGAGATGTTACATTTCTCAGGTGCGAAAGTGTTTTTATATAGTTGGTTCTCTCGAGCCTCTGTGATACACCGCTTCTTCCCCCGACCCACAGACCGGTTGCAAATGCCGACTGTATTTGTCCTGTCAACATATCAGACTCTACAACTGTATTTATAGTTGGTACCTTACCCCTTCTTGCTATCTTCTTGTAGTTGTATTTTATTCTTGAAATGAGGCCAACTCTACCCAGAAGCTTGCTTCTTATCAGTATCTCCAGGAGCTCCGAACTTGTTCTTATTCTCTTGTTTCTGTAGTGGTCTATGTCGTCTGGTTCAAGATCACCGTTTGAAACGTATAGTATCTTTTTAGCACATCTTCCGAGATACATTGCTTTGTCCATTCTACCCTCTTCGTCCTGGCTTATATGTGGAAGAAGGTATTTGTCTATTACTTCACCTGCCCTCCTTTTTCTGTATTCCTCGTCGGAGACGTTCATACCCTTTCCTATGTAGCTAAGGGCTTCTTCTGTATCGGATACATCTGTCTCGTATAGGTTGGCGTATATCTCTTCCTGGTAGTCCTCTTCGCTTGTTATGGACTGAACTATTTCTTTGTCGGTCTCCAGTCCAAGTGCCCTCATAACAACAACTAGAGGTACCTTGCGTGCATTTGCAAAGGATATTGTTAAAAGTCCATCCCTTTTCTTGTTTATTGTGTGTCTTTGTCCCCATCCACTTCTCTCCGAGTTTATTCTTGCAGCATATTCTATCTTTTTCTTGCTTCTTTTTTCAACTATTACACGGTTTGGTGCTACTTCTTCTAATAGCATAAGAACTCTTTCGGTACCGTTTACTATGAAATAACCCCCCAGATCTTCTGGGTCTTCTCCTGCCTCTATCAACTCCTCGTCACCCATGTCTGAAAGTGGGCATTTATCGGATCTTACCATTATAGGAAGTTCTCCGATCTTTACTTCCTTTTGTTCATGTACTTCGCCATCTGCCTTTGTAGTCATCTGTAGAAATACAGGTGCTGAGTATGTTATGTCTCTGAGCCTTGCCTCCTTTGGAAGTATCTGCCTTAGGCTTCCGTCTGCTTCTTTGACTGAAGGTTCACCTACCCTTACTTCTCCAAGTTCTATTGTAAAGTCACCGAGTCTCTCGGATTCAGGTTCTATATCTCCTATCCCGTCGATTATTTCTTGTAGTCTTTCATTTACAAATCTATTATAGGCCTCTATCTGATATCTTGCAAAACCCTTTTCGGATTTGAAGGCCTTGAGTAAGGACTGAAGTTTGGTTTTTTTCATAATGATCCGTACCTATTTTTCTTCTACTACAAGTCTGTAGTAAATAGCCTCGCCTGCGGTGGGACTTTTTCTTTTTATCTTTAAAACATCTCCAACTGAAGCTTCTATCTCCTTGACAACTGGATCTTTGTCGTATATCTTCGGGAGTTGTTTTTGGTTTATACCGAACTTTTCCAAAAGCTCTTCCTTTTCATCGGAGGATAGAACCTCGTGTTCTGGCACTCTGATATGGTCCGTTACTTTGTATTTTTTGCCCATATTTTTCCATACCCTTTAAACAAAATATCCTATCTTTGGAGAAAGCTCATGAACTGGTAAATTCCATTATAGGTTAACGTTTATAAAGGTTTTGGTGTTTTTTCATAGACTATCGACGAATTTTTAATGGGCCCGACGGGATTTGAACCCGCGACTACTGGGTTTCTTTCTTCATCCAGGACCTTGGTATCAGTTTTGTTTGTAAGGTCCATGTCGGAGCTTTTAACATAAGTTAAAAGCCCAGTGCTCTGCCAGACTGAGCTACAGGCCCCTGTTGTTCCAAGACTCTATGAACTGTCCTATAGATCTGTCGTGGGTCTTTTCACCTTCTTCGGGAAAAAGACAACCAGGTACTTCGTTGTTCTTTTTGTGGTATTTTATACATTCACAACAGAGTCCCTTTCTTGGGCAGCCGGGATACGTGCATGTGCAGTTCTCTCTGTTTGTATCCTTGTTTTGACAGACTGTTTGGGACATCTTGACTACCTCTTAAAATGGCGCCGCGACCGGGATTTGAACCCGGGTCAGAGCCTCGACAGGGCTCTATGCTGAGCCACTACACCATCGCGGCCAACGACATATCATTTTGTTGGAAACCTTTTAAGTATTTATGCTTACAAGCCACGGTAGGAAGGTAAATAATGGCTGGCAGCGTCCTGGTGTTCACCTCTTTTCGAGGTTAAAGACCAATTCGCTGGAGGACTTTTCTTCCGTGTTCGGATGGGTACGGGAGTTGCCCCTCCGCTTTGGCCGCCAGCCTTACTATTCGTTGAATCCAAACCTTTTAAATCTTTTCTTTACTTTGTGTATTTTGAGAACTATATTCCTAATCTTACCTTGGATGATGACCTTTCGAAGGTTCTTCCGTCTACTGAACCCCTTGCTCTGGCCTCTGGGAATATAAGTTCGTCTATTGATTCCACAAGAACCTTTGCCTTGTAGTGTACTACCCTGTCATCCCCTGGTCCCATATCACCTAGCTTCCATCTGAGTACTGTGTCGTCGCCCTGTCTTATTATATTTGGCTTTACAGTGTCAAACTTGTCCAGTACCCTTGTTACGGAAGGAACAGAGTCCTCTATTATTACATTTTTTGCTTTTCCGAAGAGCCTGTTCTTTACGTGTAGGGATATGGTCAGTATTCTCTTGTCCTCGGATACCTCACTTTTAACTACTTCTTTTTTGATAACAGGCGCCTTCATATAGAGATATGCTCTGAATGTTATCAGGGCTATAAGTACTATGAGGATATAAAGAGGCCAGTAGTTTATCTCGTAGCTCATCTGTGTGGACTCACCCGGCTCAAGTTCTATGTTCCATATGTATGTTCTTGAAAGTCCATCCCTTCTGATTTCGACGTCTTCTGCAGTTACGAGCAAAGATATGGGAAATCCTATCCTTTCCTCTATGTTCTTTTCCTCTACGATGTTTCCTTTATTTTGTGCGTGTATTGTGTTGGTTCTTATAATATATCTTCCGTCGGAGGTCACCTCTGTCTGATAGTCTGCTATTTCAATTACTCCAAACGGTTCCTCACCCGACTTTATTGTGTGTCCTGCTCCCCGGACTTCGTAATTTATTTTGTAGTCCCCCGGAGTCTGGTATTCCTGTAGATCAACAGACGCGCTGACCGTTTTACTTTTTCCTGTTTCCAGAATGAACTCTTCCAAGTGGGATCCCACCATCTCGCCTTCACCTGTAACCTCTATGTAGAATTCGCCGTCTTCGAAGTCCTTTGTTCCGTCGTTTTCGACTACAACAGAGGCCCTTACTTCTTCGTTTGGACCGTAGTCGACCTTTTCAAGTATAAAGTCTCTGAATACCATCGAGTAGTCCCTCAGAACTATAAAACAGAGATCAGATGACTCTGAAACCTCTCTGTAGTTTTCGGAGATTACAGAAAATTGTGTTTTGTACTCGCCGAGTTCTATGTTTCTCGGTGCGTTTATGCTTATTTCTATGGTTCTTGTCTCGTCTGAATTTATCCTTAGTAGATTGTTAGAAAGAGAGAACCATGTAGAAAATTCCCGGGGAGTCCTGACACGGAATATGTCCCTTGAATCGTAGGTGTTGGTTATGTTTACCTCGTATGTGTGGGGAAGAATAACACAAGATCCTTCTTCATCGTAGTCTATCTCTATATGTGCTATAGAAACAGGAGTTATACCTACGAATACAACAAGGACCATTAAAACAAGAAAAACCTTCTTCAAAACATTCACCAATAGTAGTTTTGTGTTTGTTATAAATAAAGATTAGGCGTTACTTCTTGAATTTGGATACCTTTCCAGTGAGATCCGTGTGGGTTAAAAACAGACTTCTGCAGCAGTATCTGTCGAGTCCGAGTTCATCCAGTACCTCCTTTGGATCTTCATCCCTTCTCCTTTCCTTGAACTCCTCCCATAGGTGGCCCACGGGTTTTCCACAGCTCATACATCTTACCGGTATTATCATGTTTTCACCTCTTGCTCCTCTGCTTGTGCTTTCTTGCACCCTTTGAGGATACAGATGGTTTATGTGGTTCTGTTGTTCTTGAATCCCTTACAAGCATATACCTATCATAACTTTCAAACTTCTTCTCAAGTTCTTCATCCCCTGTAAACTTAACAAGTCCCTTGGCGACTGCCTGTCTTACTGCGTCGGCCTGTCCCATCTTACCGCCGCCTGATACATTGATATCCATATCAACCTTTCCTGTTATATCCCCTGCCAGTTCGAGTGGTTCCCTTATCATAAGCCTTATCATCTCGTCGCTGAAGCTCTCTAGAGGACGTGAGTTTATTCTTATATTTCCACTTCCTTCCTCTACTCTTGCCCGTGCCTTTGCTTCCTTTCTCTTTCCGGTTGTATTTACAGTCATGGTTTTCCACCTATCTTTTCTGATAATTCCTCGAGAGTTATATAGTTTGTCTTTATGTCATCGGTTTTCTTTGAAACAACTTCTCCTTCCCTTTCCTCGTAGTTTCCTCTTACAACACTGAGTCTTTTAAGGGCTTCCCTTCCTCTGCTCTTTTTTGTGGGAAGCATTCCCTTGATTGAATTTCTCAATATCCTCTCCGGTTTTAGCTTGGAGAAGGGTCCGTGTTTGGCATCGCCTATACTTTTCTTTTTTAGATATTTCTCTACTGTGTTTTCGGGTCTACCCGTTATTACTGCCCTTTCGGAGTTGATTATCTCTATCTCTTCTCCGTCCAGTAGAAGAGATGCGACCTCCGACGAGAGACGGCCCATTACCTGGTTCTTTGCATCTACAATCATTTTAACCCTCTAGTATCCTTACGTTTTTTCCCTTTGGATTTTTGTCGAGGAGATCAAGTATGCTTATGGTTTCTCCGGCTTCGTTTATCTTTTGTTTTGCCTTTCCCGAGAAGCCAAATGCAGCGACAGTTATCTTCTTGTCGAGTGTACCGTATCCTGTTACCTTTCCTGGAACCAGAACAGTTTCGCCGTCCTCCGAATGCCTGTTTATCTTTGCAATGTTTACGGCTTTTTTGTTTCTTCGGCTCTTTTTCAATCTTTGTGCAACGTCTCCCCAGATCCCTATACCTTTCTTTCTGCACTTCTCTTCTGCTTTGCTTATTGTCTTTTTCAAGACTGGATTTGTTTTCTCCATCTTGTCACCTTTTACTGGGCTTGATGCGGGGGGCCGGATTCGAACCGACGAAGGCACTAAGCCACAGGATTTCTTATCATTGTGCCCGTATATATCGGGACTCAAAACTTAAGCTTGAACTTAAGTCCTGCACCTTTAGTCGTATGTTTACCTTTGACCGCTTGGTTACCCCCGCTAGCTTAATTTCTCAACTACCTTGTCTGCCTTTTCTTCGAGTACTTCAGCGGCCTTTGATATTATATATTCTGGGTCCAGTGAACATATGGATTCTATCTTGAATATAAACTTTTCCTCATCGCCTGTGACTACTACGCCCGAATCAACCTCTTCTACACATTCCTTACATAGAGTACATCTTTCTTCGTTCTCTATGTTGAGTTTGTCTCCATCCAGTTCGAATACGTTCCTTGGACATATTTCTTGACAACTTTTCTTTTCTTCAACAGTGAGTTCATCGTTGTCTACGTCTATTATAGGATAGTACTGGTAAGATGATACCGATGCCTGGTGTTTTGAGTGGTCCTTTCCTATGGATAGACAGGCAGTTGCCTCCAGGTCAACCTCCTGGTTTTCGTCCATCTCTGTTATTGGTATTCTATCGTAAAGTACTTCCACGTCTCCAGACTTGCAGTTGAGTTCTCCTGAATATAATATACCGGGTCCTTCTCCCTTGAGGGTGAACTTAACTTCACAGTTGGAGCAACCTTCTTCGCATTCACAGTCCTCGTGCATATTGAACTTATCCGGATCGAATACGAGGGGTACCTGTCCCAGTCTCTGTGCTATTATCTCGTCAAACACAGGAGAGCTGTTCTCTATTATACCTACATTTTCTATTGCAAGAACCGGTATGTAGTTCATTGTAGTTCTTCTGAGTGCATTCATCATTGCAGGGTTTGTGTCCTCTGCTATGAACTTCAGTTTTTTACCTTTCCCGTCGATCTTTTCTAGTTTCATTTTATACCCTCTTTCCTCTTTTACCTCCTGGTCTTCTGGTCGAGTCATGTGGTATTGGTGTTATATCCTCTATCTTACCTATTCTCATTCCTGCCCTTGCAATTGCCCTGATAGCAGGCTGCGCCCCTGAGCCCGGGCTTTTTGAACCGTGTCCTCCGGGAGCCCTTACCTTTATATCGACCTTTTCTATACCTTTTTCCTTTGCATCCTTCGCTGCTTTTTTAGCTGCCTGCATCGCTGCAAAGGGAGCGCCTTTGTTTCTGTCCTGTTCTGTTACCATTCCACCGGTGTACCTACTTATGGATTCTGCTCCACTCATGTCGGTTATATGTATTATTGTATTGTTTTCAGACGATCTTATATGTGCAATGCCTTTTTTGTTTGCCATTTTATTCACCTATGAGTAGTTTTTCGTCTACAGATACCTTGTCTTCGAGTTTCTTTGGTACAAGAAACGAAGGTGATTTCATAACCCTGTCTCCTACCTTTACATGTCCATGTATAACAAGTTGTCTTGCCTGGTTTACAGTTCCAACGCCATCTATCTTAGATACGATGGTCTGTAGCCTCTTGTCGAGTACATCTCTCAGGTCGATTCTGAGTATCTGACTGATGTCGTCTTCGTCTCCAATGAGACCCATCTTTCTACATTTTCCAAGCAGCTCTTCCTTGTTCTTTTCGGTTGTTTCTGCTGCGGCCTCCCTTGCCCTTCTCCTTAGTTCTCTGAGGAAGCTCTCCATCTTAAGTATTTCTTCCTTTCTCTTGAGGCCGTAGTTCTGCATAATAGACCTGTCGTTTTCTATTCTTCTCTCGTCCCACGGTATAAGTGGTTTCTCGTACTTCTTTCTCTGCTTTTTTGGATCTCCCATTTTATTCACCCTTTCCTGACTTTTCCTTCTTTATCTTTGATGTCGAAACTCCAACCGAAGAGTCTCCTCTGAAGCTTGATTTGGTCTTCTGTCCCCTTACAGGAAGTCCGCGTCTATGTCGCAGTCCTCTGTAGTTACCGAGTTTCTTCATTGCTTCTATATCCTGCCTTATCTGCATCTCAAGGTTCGTCGATGTAAGCATTTTGTTATCTCCTGTTTCGGGATCCTTTCTCCTGTTGAGTAGATATGTAGGGATTTCGCCCTTTTCTATTACTTCCTCCAGAGTATTCTTTTCTTCTTTACTTATATCCCCTGCGAGCTTATCCGAATCTATTCCGGCCTTTTTCAGTATGGGTTTACTTGTCGAGAAGCTTATACCCTTTATACGTCTGATGCCTTCCCCTATTCTCGAATCACCGGGAATATCGGTCCCGAAAATTCTCAGTATGTTTTTTCTTCCTTCGGACATATTTTCACTTTTTCTTTTTGGTTGGCGCCGGGGGTGGGACTTCCAGTGGAACTGAAAGTATTGAACTTCGGTCCCATCTTTTGAACCCACGCGGGCTTCCGCAGATATCAGGTCTTACGCGACCCACCGGATCTCTCGAAAACCTGTCTTATCATCCTCTCGTCAACAGATCCGGTCTCAAGTCCGGCGCGTTGAACCTGGCTTCGCTACCCCGGCCAACTATACTAAAACTTTTCCGCATCTTCCAAAAGCATGTTTGGTATGCCTTCGTCGACGGAAAACTTCAGTCGGCATTCGTGGCAAACTATCTTGTTTTCTCTTTTATTAAGCTTTACGTTTCCCTTGCATTTTGGACATGCTATTACTTCCATAATCCGATCCATGCTTCCCGGGGCAGACATCACAACTCTTATGAATCCAAACCTTTTTAAATCTTTCCAGTGGATATCAGTTCCATCCCTTGGGATATGTTCCACGGGACATGACTACGTTTATAAGCGAAGCAGCCTTACCATCCTCCCTTTTGTATATATCTTCCGAGTCCATGTCGGTCTTTCCTATTGCCACAAGCTCTCCTTTACCTGAAAGAATGGTCAGTTTGTCGCCCTTCTCTATATTTTTTTCCACCGCCGATACGCCACCTACGCCTAGATCTGCCCCGTTGCATATAGACTCTATGGCTGTGTCCTTTGCTACGATGCACTTCGATACATCTGCTGCCACTTCTACAGGTAGTATATCCTTCTTTATGTCCTCGTTTTTTTCTTCTCTGAAAAATACATAATCGTCTTTGATCGTCTGAAGCTTTACAGCATTGTCTTCGGTGAAGGGTCCAACTGCTGTTCTTCTGAGCTCTTTCATATGGCAGCCACAGCCCAGTTCCTTTCCCAGATCATGGGCGAGCTTCCTTATGTAGGTTCCTGCCTCACAGTTTATTCTTAGAAGCATATCCTTTCCGTTCTTTTCAATGAGTTTGAGTTCGTTTATAGTCCTCGTTCTCTGTCTTCTCTTTACAGCAGACTTCTTTGGTGGTGTTTGTTTTATAGATCCTCTGAACTTTTCAAGGGCCCTTTGTACATCTTCCTCCGGTATATTCTCATGCAGAACAAATACAGATATATACTCCTTGTCGAGTTTGTTGAGCACAGGCATTGCCTTTGTTGATTTTTCAAGTGCAACGACAAGAACTCCTGTGACCTTTGGATCCAGTGTGCCGGTGTGACCAGCCTTTTTTATATTCAGTATGTCTTTAAGCCATCCCGTGACCTGGTGTGAAGTCGGTCCCTTTGGTTTGTCTAGGACCACTATACCCCTTTTTATGAGCTCTTCTGTGGATCTAGAGCCGGGGTACTTTCCAAATCTTATGTCGGATATTACTCCTTCTCTAAAATTAAACTCTCGTTTCATGGACTTGCTCCCATCAACTTTCTGAATACCTGCGATACACCGAGAGATATCAGTATGTACCAACCCAGCCATCCAAGTGCGTTTCCCCAGAAGGGCAGCGAAACAGGAAGGCGTGCTGCAACCCGCAGTAGTTCCAGTTCTCCTGTGTCTTCTCTGAGTTCATCCACCTTGAGTTCGTAGCCATCTATGGTTAACACATCGTTTTCTCTGTATGTGTTTCCATCCATGGTGATCTCAAGCGGGTCGGTGTTTTCTAGGGATATGGTTTTCTCTATTCCACCGTATTCAACTGTTCCTGTATTGTTTATTTCCACTGTAGCTGCAGGATATAGACCCGGCAGTACAAACCAGAATATGGGTATGATCAACACAAATGTAGCTATCATAGGTTTGAACTGCATCTTCATCTGTCTTTGGCTCTGTTTCATTACATCCTGTGTGTATTCCATTGCCTTTTCTTCGTTGCCGTCTTCGCGTGCCTCCTTGGATTTCTTTTTGAGTTCATTCATTTTTTCTTTTATACTACCCAGTTCATCGTGGTCCATCAGTATCTTGTAAAATAGGGATATTACAAAACTTGTGGCGGAGGCTATGATAAACACGCCGATTAGTGGATTTTCAAAAACCATATTTTCACCCTATTAGTCTTTCTTTTGTCTAATAAAAACTTACTTGTTCATGAACTGGCGGAGTGCCGGATGCATGTCTTCCATGTGTTGCTGTGCGAGTTCTTCGTAGAGCTTGTATATTATCATAGTTGCCAGTAGTATTCCTATACCCCCTCCGACTGCACCGAAAAAGTCTGCAAATACAGACAGTAGACCTATAAACAGTCCCGATAGAACTGCAAGGTAAGGTATGTATCTGTCGAGTATTCTTTTTATTATCCTCTTGTCCCTTCTGTATCCCGGAACAGACATTCCCATGTTGTGTATTCTCTCTGCAACAGTCTTTGAATCCTGTCCGGATGTTTTTGCCCAGAAGACAGAAAATATTATTGTAAGTGCACATACAGTGGCTGCATATGGTATCCATGCCGTAGTTATCTCAGGAAGAGGAGCTTCTGTTATACGGCTTACGACTATTTCGGTTAGAAGACCATCTCTTGGAGTTGCTGCCTGTGGGCTGTATATCCAGTAGAGTAGTCCGGATTCTGGTATGCCGCCTTCTCCAAACCTACCAAGTATAGGCATTCCTCTGTCTGCAAGCATCTGTCCCATTATATTGAGGTTTGCCAGCATTGCATGGGTGAAAATTATAGGTATTACACTTGTGTATAGAAGGCTCAATGGATATCTCTGTCCAAAGCCCTTTACCTGGCCAAAGGCAAGAGGTATTTCTACCTTCATTGCGTTGAGATATATAACAAGGAAGAAGACGAGAACTGTGAAAATTATGGGTATAAGTGACGCAGCAGTCTCTACAAGGTTTCCTGCTGCAAGTGTTTGGAAGGCCTGTGGTATATAACCAACAGCCCCCTCTGCGGCAGATGGAAGTGTTCCTTCTGCAGTTAGAGGATTGAGAAGCCTCTGTATAATCTGCATCGATACCCCGGATGCAATGAAGAGCGACACACCCGAGCCAAATCCCCATTTGGATATTACTTCGTCCATGAGCACTATTAGTATACCACCGACGGCTACCTGTGCTATAACAAATCCTGTCATTCCTGCCTGTGCGGGTATTGCTCCAAAGGAAACAAATGCCACGGCCTGTACTACACAGAATGCAAGTGCCAGAAGTTTCTGTGTCCCCATGAATATTTTTTTACCTTTGGCTGTGCTCGTATCCCACTGGAGTATATCACTTCCAGTAAGAAGCTGGAGTATGATAGAAGCATTTACAATAGGGACGATACCAAGTGTTATCAGTGATCCAAACTCGGATGCAACTATTGTCTGTAGGAACTCAAATCTTTCGAGTCCAACCGGAGAAACTCCCCATACGGTTATGTTTCCCATTATAAAGTATACTATAACTATTATTCCGGTCCATTTGAGTTTGCTATTGAAGTTTAATCTTTTCTTTGGTCCTTCTACACCTGGAACTATAGAAAGTAGGTCACGATAATTCAATGGCGCTTCCCCCTGTTTCCTCCAGTTTTTCTCTGGCTTTTTCTGAGAAGTCCTTGGCCTTTACTTCGAGGGTTTTTGTAACATTTCCAGAACCAAGAAGCTTGTCGTATCCGGCTTTTTGAAGATCCACAACGAACCCATCTCCGTTCTTTTCTGCTGCTCCGGACTCTATAAACTCATCCAGCCTCTCTTCGAGGTTCTTTATATTTATTTCATCTGCTGTCTTTATTACAGCCTGTGGCCTTTTGAAGCCCTTTCTTCGTTTTTTCTCCCTTGAGTACTTTATCTTTCGATGCTTCCTGCCACCTCTTCCTCTGCCTCCTCGTGATCCTGCTCCCCTTCTTTTTTTCTTGGAACCACCACCATGGGTTCCCGAGCCTCTGTATTTTTTCTTTTTTGACATAGTTACATCATCTTCTCAAAAAGTTTTTCTACTCCGTCTTCTCTGTTACCTGCCTCTCCTTTGGGGTACATATTCTTTGTACTTCCTTTGAAACCTCCCGATGGAGGCGAAAGAGGAAAACTTCTTCTCACATTCATCTTTGATAGACTCTTTCCTTCTTCGAGTCCTTCGGCGATTTCCTCTGGATTTTCTACTCCGTTTTTATCAAGAATTTTAATTGCAGTATCTTTGTTTATTTTTCCCCATGTGACAAACCTCTCGACCTTTTTGAGCATTCCTCTGTAGTCTTCCGTCTCGGGTAGAATAGTGCAGTTGAACTTGTTTTTGAGGTTCAGCATACCAAGTGTATCTTCTAACTTCTGTCTGACCCCGACCTTTCCCCTTATTCTTATAACGCCGTACATCATACTTCACCTATTACAGTACCCGACTTTTCCTTGAATTCTTCGTCTATTTTTAGTTGGTTTAGGTTTCTCAGTGCGTTGTATACAGCTTTTATGAGATTGGTACGTGTCCTTGTTTTACCGAAGGTCTTGGCCCAACAGTCTTCTATTCCTGCAAGCTCAAGGAACTTCTTTACCTCGTCTGATACAACAAGGCCTACACCTCTTGGAGCAGGCTTGAGAACTGCAGTTACACTTCCTGATTTGCCCTTTATTTCTGTTGGTATCGAGTGATGTGAAGCACACTCACATTCCCAAGATCCGCATCCTCTTCTTACAGGGATTATATTTAATTTTGAGTTCTTTATGGATTTCTGTATTGCTGTTCTAAAGGCACCGGATCCTGTTGCCTGTCCCTCTCCTATGCCTACGTATCCGTTTCTGTTACCTATTACGGCAAATGCGGTCATCTTGTATTTTCTGCCACTCTTATGCATCTTTGCGGTTCTCTTGGCAGGAGTTCTTCTTATACCTCCACCCTTTCCAGGTGATCCACCTACGAGTATTAGTTCGTGGTCCAGGTTGGGAAGAAGCAGATCTATTATCTCCGGTTCCATTATCTTTCTTCCCTGTTCAAATACCTGATCTATCGATGTTATTTTTCCATCGACTACTTCCTTTCCAAGCTCTGTCTGTGGAGTCCAGTCCTTTGTTTGTTCTCCTGTCATTTTATTCACCTTCATCTATGTTTTCTAATACTTTATCAAAGTTTTCTGATAATTTTTCAGGATCCAAGCCGTTGTCTATCATATTTGAAAAATGTTCTTTCTTTTGATCAGGATCCATCTGTGATGCGTATTCCTCTATATGAAGTCCCTTTATCCTGTCTTCTGATGGAATTACTTCTTCTCCGGCTGGTACATCTACACCTGAATCGATCAAACCCTTAACTGCCGCATAAATTCTGCTTTCCTTTGTATTTTTATGGAGTCCCAGGTCCAGTATGCATTCTTCTACTTCCTCTGCCCTTTTTCCGAGTAGGTATCCTGTGAGGTACGCCGACGGTATATTTCCAGTGTGTCCTTTCCATCCATAGCCTTTTAGTTCCTTTGCTTCTGCGTGTGATAAAACAGTATCTCCGTCTTTGTTCCATTGTATTATCTGGGTCTTTGTGTTACCAAGGCTCTTTCTTACAACAAGCCTTGGTTTACCACTCTTAAGAAGACCAAGTCTCTGTTTGTAGTCTGTTTTCTTCTCTCTACGTCTCCTTTTTGGAACCCTTTCACTCAATTTTCTCACCTTCTAACATACCTTCTTTTTTGGCATATACTTTTAACTGTTTCTTTGATTTGAACCTGCCACCCTTTGCCTTTCTATAGAGCTCTCTGTAGGTCTCTCTGTCTATATCTCCATCTTCACGTAGGCTTTTTAGTAGCTTTCTCTGTGCCCTTATCCTGGACATCCATCTGTCTTTATCATTTTCTCTTGTTCCCTTTCTTCTTCCATGTCCTCTTCTTCTTCCCTTCTTCTTCTGTATCATTCTCTTTCTCGTTCTTCCGCGGGACTGCTGGTTCATTTTTTTCTTTTTTATGGCACCCTGCTGGACGAGCCTTCTTATATCTGCCTTTGTTATTGCGTCGTTTACATCCTCCATTCTTTCTGGATCTATCCAGATCTTGTTTCTTCCGCAGTCTAAAACATCTGCTGCCATCTTTCTTTGTGTGGATAGATTCAAACTTTACACCTCATGTCCAATGTATGTTTGTTTCGTTTTTTGGTGCATGTATTACACCGAACTGGTTGAACTTTGCTCCGCATTTCGGGCAGTCCGAAAGCTTTTCTATTCCGGAGTCCTGTCCCAGAGTACCGCAGAGCGGACATTTCGTTTCTTTAAATCTCAAAAACATTCTATTACCTCAGTTTAAAACATTTATTTCCATTTCTTCGGCTTTTTCAATGATCTTCTTTCTTTTTCTTTTTCCGATATTCGAGCTTATTCTTGCTGCTTCCCTTTCTTTGTCTATCTTCTGGAGATCGTCGATGTTTCTAACTAAAACTTCATAGTAGCCCGATGGGTGCATTCCCTTGTTTTGGCTACCGTATCCGGGTGAAGGTTTTATTCCATGTCCCCTTCTTCCCTTTCTCAGTGAGGAGTGGTGACCCTTTGGTCTTCTCCATGAGTCTCCTAGCTTTCTACTTGAGTTCTGTCTTTTGAATTTTTTATCTGACATCGTATCAGTCCTCTGGACCCGGTTTTTTTACTATGTATATACCGTCTTGGAATACCCTTCTGTCCTTGGTATTCGGTGCCTGCATATTATGTTCTATATTTGCGGCTGTCTGACCGACCTTTTCCTTGTCTGCACCGGACACCGTTATGTCTTCGTCTTCCACAGATACTTTTACATCTTCAAGTATCTTTGCATGCCTGTCCTTTTTTTCTCCTAGGAAGTTCGACACGACCAGTCTGTTTCCCTGTGCCTTGACTTCCATGGGAAAATGCTTGTATACTACCTTTAGTTTGTACTCAAAACCTTCTGTGACGCCTTTGATGGCGTTGTTTATTTTTGACTGGAATGTACGTGATATACTGTTCGTCTTTCTGTTGTCGACCTTTGTCAGGACTACAACTTCTCCGCCTTCAATTTTTATATCGATAAGAGGGTGATTTAACTTTACAGCAACCTTTTCATCGTTTCCCTCGACGGTTACAGTTCCATCTGAAACATCTACTTCAACTTCCTCTGGAATCTCTATTTTTCTCTTCATCTTGATCATCAGTATACGAAGGCTACAAGTTTCCCCCCTATTTCCTTGGATTTGGCCTCTTCGTGTGTCATTATGCCATATGGAGTTGTAACTATAAGGAAACCCATTCCCTTTGCAGGTAGATACCTCTTTTCCCACTTTTCAAACCCATTCTTTTTTACCGAAAACCTCGGCCTTATAGCATTACAGTCATTTATTTTACCGAGAAGTTCTATTCTGAACTTCCCTCCCCTGTTGTCCTCTATCTTTTCAAACTCTCCTATGTACTTCTTTTCTTGTAGGGTTTTGAGGGCTTCCATCACAATCTTTGAAGCCTCTACAGTACATCGGTCCTTTCCTACACTTTCTGCATTTTTCAGGGTTGACATACAGTCTGAAAGTATTGATTGCCTCATTTTATACACCTAGTATTTTTTGAAACCTATGTCTTCGGAAATCTCTCTGAAGCACTGTCTACATATGTATAGGTCGTACTTCCTTATGACCCCCCATTTGTTTCCACATCTTCTGCATTTTGGAACTTCTTTTTTTGTCATCTTATTCACCGGTTGTTTCAACATCGAAATTTTCTTTCATGAAGTCCATGGCTTCATCCTTTGTTATTTTATGTTCTTGACCTACCTTTCCTGGTATCCTTCTTCTCTTTATACTGAACCCAGGTCTTTCAAGCGTTACTGTTATATCCATACCGAAGATTCCTATATCAGGGTCGTAGTCTGTATCAGGTAGGTCTATATGTTCTTCGATACCCATTGAAAAGTTTCCTTGACTGTCAAAGCTGTTGGAATCGATCTTGTAATCCTTTGCCTCAAGTACCCTCTCGAGGAACTCTTCTGCATCATTGTTTCTCAGAGTTACAATCACACCAAGTTCTCTTCCTTTTGAAACACCAAATGCGCTCCTCTTTTTGGCCTTTGTTACCTTACCTTCCTTTCCTGTGAGGCTTTCCAGAAGTTTTTTGGCCTTTTCCAGTTCCTCGCCAGGTCCGCCTGTGCTTATGTTAAGTACAACCTTCTGAAGCCTTATCTCTTTCATTGGGTTTTGTTCTGGCATTTTTTCACTCATCCTTTATCCTTTCTTTGTTTATTGGGAACACAATGTTTTCAGGCAGGTCTATCTCCTTGTCTCCCTGCTTTACAATTATCCTGTTCTCTTTGGTTCCCTTGAGTATTTTTTTCTCCTCGAAAACTGCAGTTTCTCCTCTATTTTTACCCTTTGTTATCATAACATCCTGGCCCTTCTTCGTCTCAATGAACTTCTTACATTTCTTGTCGGGTAGAGACAGTACCACTGAAGTTCCTGTATCCATGTCCCTTGTCTTATCGTTTTTTGCTATAATGCTCTTGCCGTCGTTTAGGATTATCTGGGTTTCCCCTCCCTTTACTATCCTTTTGTTCTCGATTCTGCATATCTTTTCCTTTGCATCCTTTTTGTCTATCTCCACAAGTTTGAAGCCCTTCTTGGACGGAACGACTCTGAAGTATTCTTTTCCGAGTCTGAGTGAGTCAAATATACCTACAGGGAATCTGTGATCCCTCGTATCCTTTCCATCTATGCTGCATTTGCCTTCTTCCAGTATCTGCTTGACCTCGCTTACGTTTTCAGCATAACCCAGCATATCTCTTACAATTATACCTAGTGGTATGCAGTTTTCATGTGAATGTGGTCCTGGGCTTGGTTTTATGGACCAAGGTCTCTCCTTTCTCTTTATTGGGTATGTTTTTGGCGAAGACAAAGATTTTTGATGTTTTGACATTTTAATCCCTCTTTAAGATTTTACGTAGTCAGGGTGTGATTTTCCCCTGTGTATGTTTAGTCCTTGTTTTGAATCGAACGTATCGCCGCATATCTCACATTTGAACCCTTCTTCCCCTGTTTTTTCCTCCTGCTCTTCTTCCTCCTTCTTCGTCTCTATCTCTTTGAGTTTTTCTGCCACTTCGCCGCCTGATCTCTTGATTATCTCTTCTCTTCTTCTGTCCGATAGGTCGGGTTCCAGTATCATTATGTTGGACGGGTCTATTTTTGGTCTTACATCCGTCCCGTCGACCTTTTCTTTTTTGAGATCTTCAAGTGTTACCTTCTGCCTCTTAAGGTCAACTTTTCTTACTTCGTCCTCGGTTCCCTTGAAGTCGCCTCTCATGACCTTTACCTTATCACCACTTTTCAGTGTGAGGCTTCTTCTTTTCAAGTCTTCCCTTAGGCCCTTCTCAAGTGTGGCGGACATCTTCTTCTGTCTGATGTGCATCGGTGCCCTTGCACTTCTCTTTCTCTGTTTTCCTGGTTTTTTGCTTTTCATTATACCACTATTCTTGATACTTTTCCTATTTCCGGAAACCTCTCAACGACCTCCTTTGCTATTGCTCCTCTTATTTCGTTTCCACGGGGCTCATTTCTATCGTCTATGAGTACTGCTGCGTTGTCCTGGAACTTTATCCTTCTTCCGTCCGGTCTCTTCCAGTCCTTTCTCTGTCTTACGATTACAGCCAGAGGAGTTTCATCCCTTATATCCGGCTTACCCTTTATGACCGAGCATCTTACTACGTCTCCAACTCCTGCCTTGGGCTGTCTTTTCCTTGTTCCTTTGTAGTTTATAACGGATGTAACCTTCAGTAGCTTTGCTCCCGAATTGTCTATGCACTGAAGCCTCGATCCCGTTGAAATTCCCCTTGTAATATTGCTCCCGATTGATCTCATTTTTATTCACCTGTCTTTTCTACTACAACAAAGCTTTTACCCTTTGATATAGGTCTTGTCTCGCCTATCATTACCTTGTCTCCTACCTCTATGTCGAGGCAAGGCGGACAGTGTCCCATTACCTTTGTGTTTTTCCTCATGTACCTTTCATACTTTGGAACGTAGTGGTGGTACTGCCATTTTACGGTTACAGTCTTCTCGTTTTTGGATGTAACTATGCCTTCGAAGGTCCTACCTCTAACGGATAGACTGCCATGGAATGGACAGTTTTTGTCTTCACACTCCTTCTCCGGAGCCTCTACACCAAGTCCTAATGCCATATTTTTCACCATTTCCTCAATTTTTTCTTTATTCTTTCTTCGGGACGTCCCTTCAGTATACTGCCCTTCACCTTACATTCCTCGCCTGAAGGGAGTTTGAATCTGAATACCCGTCCTTTTTTTCTTACAGTTTTCTCTTCACCTTTACATTCAACTTTTAAAACACTTTTCCTTTCGTCGACGATCTTTCCCTTTATTCCCTCCTCCACCTTGTTTTCACTTTCAAGTACCTCGACCTCCAGACCTATTAGCTCGTGTCTGGGGAGGTTTTCAAGCCTTCTCATGTCAGTTCTTTACCTTTATCTTGTTTTCGGGAAAGCCCTCCTCTATAAGAAGGTCCTTTATCCTTCTCATGTGGTCTCCCTGTAGTTCTATCCTGCCTTTTTTATATGTTCCGCCGCATGCAAGACCCCTCTTCAGTTTTTTTGCAAGTTCCTTGGGGTTCATGTCGTCGGAAATGTTGTCTACTATTGTCATTTCCTTGCCGTATCTCCTTCTTGTCTTGCGAACCTCTATCTTTTCCTCTTCCTTTGCTATGGTATCACAGACACATAGTTCCTTGGGCAATCCACAGTCGGGACAGTTAGCGATTTATTTTCACCTCGTCTCGGATAGTTTTGTTTTTATTCTTGCTATCGTTTTTTTCATCTCTTTCATCTTACCGGGGTTTTCTGGAACGCCGCCTATCTTGATCTGTGCTCTCTCCTTTGCAAGTTCCAGTTTCATCTCCTCCATCTTATCTATTAGATCTTCTCTGCTCATGTCGTCCATATCTTCACTCTTTAGTATTGCCATATCAGTCTTCCTCCCCTATCTTCTTTTCTAGATAACTTATCATGCCCTTTCTGTTCTTGAAGTCGGTTTCGTAGTCTAGTATTTTTTTGTAGTTCTCGGAACTGAGATCTCCTTTCATGCTTTCTATTTTTTCCTTTGCTCCGGCTATCGAGGAGTCCACTATACCGTTTAACTTTTCGTCTGTCAACTCGAAGCTCCCTTTCTCTTCTTCCTCGACTTCTCTTTCTTTCATTCCTTCCTCGGGCTTTTCTTTCATTATTTTTACCTTGACGCCTATTGTTCCTGGTTTAGTCTTGGCGTGCTTGACAGCCACATCTACAAGCCTCTTTGCGGGTTCACCACAGCTCTTCATGTATCCGTCCTGGAACCTTTCGGTTCTTCCCCTTGCTCCGGAAAGTTTTCCTGAAATGCTTATCTCTGCTCCTGCTGCACCTCTTCTCATTATACTTCTCAGCACGCCGTTTGCAACTCTTCTGTAGTTTGCATTGTTCTCTATCGCATTCTTTATCTCCTTGGCCATTATGTTTGCGTCAAACTCGGGTTTTTCTATCTCCTGTACGTCTATCTGTGGATCCTCAAACCCGAAGTCCTCCTTAAGCTTTTGTGTAATTTCGTTTATCCTCCCACCACCTCTTCCGATTATAAGACCGGGCTTGTCTGCGTATATTGTTATTTTTACACCCATTGGAGTTCTCTGTATATCGCACCCCGTATAACCTGCCCTGGGGTACTCCCTCTCGAAGAAGTCTTCTAGTTGGTTTTTGTTTATTCCTTTTTTGATGAAATCCCTTTCAAGTGTCATTTTATCCTCTCTGTAGTACAACCTTTACGTTTGCTGTTTTGATTCTATTTCCAAAGTCCCTTTTTCTTCTCCTCCGCCTTAGTGTTGTGCCGGGTTCGGCGCTTATGGTTTTTACCCTCATCTTGTCGGTGTCTAGGCCCTTGAACTCCACGTTGTTTTCTGCGTTCTCAAGTACACCTGCTATTCCTTCGGCAGCCTTCTTGTAGGTCTTTCCATCTATGTTCTCCTTTTCCTCTATGAGGTTTTCGACGAACTCCTTGGCCCTGTCGAACTTCATCTTTTTGTTGTTTATGATTTTACATATCTTGCTTGCCTTTTTCCTGGATATTCTCAGGTTTAGGCCTGCTGCCTTTACATCTTCTTCTTCAACCTGTACAGGGTATCCTGTCATTTTATCTACCTTTCTACTTCAGAGGTACATGTTTGGATGTTCTTGTTGCTCCAAGTCCCGGTGCGGAATGGTCTACACTCTTTCTTGTTTCTGCAAGTTCACCGAGGAACATTCCTATCATCTCGGGCTTTATCTCTACTTCAGCGAAGTCCTTGCCGTTGTGTATTCCTATCTTTGATCCCACCATCTCCGGCAGTACTACCATGTCCCTTGCATGTGTCTTTATGTATTTCTCTTCATTTCTCACACCCTCGAGAAGGTTTTTCTGTGGATCCGTGAGACCTCTCATGAGGCTCCTTCTCTTTCTTGAGTCAAGTAGCTTTGCGAACTCGGTTAAATCCATCTTCTTCAGTTCTTCCAATGTATTTCCTCTGAACTTATATTCCTTTGGCATATCTAACGCTTCCTCTTTCCAGACGAACTTGCGCCAAATGAACCAGTTTTCTGGCCCGGTGGCGCAGTCGACTTAGTATTTTTTGGTTTACCAGGCTTTGTGGAACCTCCAAAGGGATGGTCTACTGCATTCATCGAAACCGCCGATACAGTTGGATACTGTTTTCCACGTGCCTTCATTGCCTTGTATTTATTTCCAGCCTTTACAAATGGCTTTTCCTTCCTGCCGCTTCCTGCAACGATTCCTACCGTTGCCTTGCAGTCGGGATTCAGTTCCTTTATCTTATTCGATGGAAGTTTTACAACCGTTCTTTTTGCATCATGCATGCTCACGGTTGCGTATGCTCCCGATGCCCTTACAAGTTTTCCTCCTTCCCCTGGGTTGGTTTCCAGTGAGTGTATTGGAACTCCCTCTGGTATCTCGGCAAGCTTAAGCCTATTTCCAGGCTCTATTGGAGCCGATATACCACATCTGATTGTTTTCCCTGTCTTAAGTCCTTCGGGTGCAATTATATATCTTTCTTCGCCGTTATCCAGTTCTATCTTTGCCAGTGGTGCCGATCTCGCGGGATCGTGTACTATGTCCACTACTTCGCCCTTTACATCATCAAAGTCTGCCTCTTTGTCATAGCGATGACTGGGTGTTCTGATGTTTTTACTACTTCCCTTTCTCTGTGCTCTTGTTCTCTTTGGCATTTTACATCACAGCATTCCAAGTCTTGTTGCTATATCTATTGCGTTGTCCTCTTCTGACAACTGAACTACGGCTTTTTTATTTCCCTTCATCGTATTTAAGGTATTTACGTTTACAACGGTTACGTCGAACTCTTTTTCAACTGCCCATTTTACCTTGTTTTTGTTTGCTCCGTCTTCGACTATGAACACGAGTTTATTTTCATCTTCTACCATGCCGACTGACTTTTCTGTCAGGTGGGGATATCTTATTATGTCCATGGGTCTTTTCAAATGCTCCACCTCTCGTCTATTTTTTCAAGGGCCGATTCGCTGTAAACCGTAAGCCTTGTTCCGTGTGCACCCGGTGAAAGTATCTCCGAGTTGAGATCATCTACCGATGCAACTTCGACGCCGGGTATGTTTCTTGCGGCCTTTTTAGTATTTTTATCGTCGTCTACTACGATCAGAACAGACTTCTTTTTCTTGTACTTTCTTCCTCTGTTCTTTCCTTTTCCTGCTCTGACCTTCTTTTTTCTCGCCCTCTGTATCTCTTCTCCAAGTCCTATGTTTACAAGCATATCTTCAACTTCTGATGTTTTCTCGAGCTGTTCTACCTTGTTCTCTACAACTACAGGGAGATCTCCATTGAATATGTGGTTTCTTTCCTTGACAGCCTCCTTGTTTGCAGTCGAGGCTATTGCACTCACAGTGGCCTTCTTCTTTTCCTTTTTGTTCATATCCTTGCTTCTGTTTTTGTCTGCCTTGGGTGGGTGTGCCTTTATACCTCCTACGGCATGTGGAGCAAGCAGAGCCCTGAACCTTCGTGCAGTGTCGCCGTGCTCTCTTGGCATCCTGGACATCTCTCTGTTCATCATCTGTGAGTTCGGTCCTACATGTCTTGATCCTTCGTAGTGTGCAGATGTCTTCATTCCTGCCCTTCTATCTGCTCCGTACCTCTGCCTTCTTCTGGACTGGTAGTGGTGTACAGCCTTCTTTATGAGATCGGGTCTGTAGTTTTCTTGAAAGACATCGGGCAGTTCGACCTCACCCTTTTTCTTTCCCTTTATATCCAGTATCTTTGTCATATCATACACCCTGCTGGCTTGAAGTATTTATATTCTTTATTTCGACTGGAAGATTTCCGTCCTTCTTTATACTTTTTCTAAACATGACAAGTCTGTTTCTTGGCCCAGGCACGCTTCCCTTAATAAGGACAGAACTTTCCTTGATCAGACCGTAGCCATTGAAGCCGTCTTCCGGGTTGACCTCTTCACCATTTCCTATCTTCAGAAGATGCTTGCATTCATCTGTCCTTCTGTGATAGCCGTGCTGTCCGGGTTGTGGTGTTGTGTGTAGAACCCTTCCCTGTCCTCTTGAACCCATGCTTCCTATATGTCTTGGGTTTTCGTCTTTTCTTCTGTCTACCTTTACGCCGTATCTTTTTACAGGTCCTTGGAATCCCTTTCCCTTTGTTACAGCCAGGGTATCGATAAAATCTCCCTCCTCGAAGACGTCTTCCGCCTTGATCTCCTTGCCCATGTTTTCCTGAACGTATTCCTTCTGTTCCTCGAAATCTCCTCCGAGTGGAACCTCGAAGGTCTCGGGTTTTTTCTTTCCCAGACCGCTTCTCTGTGGCTGTGTACAGACAAGAAGCTTTATGGTTTCTGCGTCCTTTTCGAAGCTATCCTTTGATGGTATATGTATATTTTTACGTAGCTTTTTTGGAACCTTTTCACTGTCTACGCCTATGTCCTCACATACCTCTTTGCCGTCCGGTGTCTTTCTGTACGATCTTGCTCCTATGACAAGAAGAGGTGGTATGTCAAGAACGGTTACGGGAACAGAAATAATCTGGTTTTTTGTGGGTGATGTTTTTCTCAGGTCTTTCATTGTGACCTGTGTCATACCTGCCTTGTAGCCTGCAAAGGCCAGTGGCATACACTCGTCCGAATCCTTCCATGACTTGATAGATGGATAGATACGTCTAGCACGTTTCCTTGGCCAAGTTCCCCTTGACCCTTTTTTCGGACTGTTTGGTTCTGGCATACTGTCACCTGTCTCCTATTTTTACCACGTAAACCTTTAAAAACATGTGGGTCCAAACCACGGAACTTTAACTGTTCCGTATATTTATATAACTTATCGGTTTGCATTCAATGACTCCAGTTATCTACTTCTCAATCTAGGAGCCCACGTTCTAGAAGTGGATCAGATCAGTTCCTACCAAACGGACCCCGAAGCTCTTGTCTTCGGGTCGGAAAACACTGTTTTCCAACGTTGAGAGACAACCATAACTTGGAAGCTAAGGTATTTAAAGGTTATGAGCGCCGGGGGTGGGATTTGAACCCACGCGGGCTTCGTCTTGAAGGCACAGGAAGATCCTGCGCGGCCCCTTGACGCCCACCAGCTTTCCAGGATAAACGTTCCAAGCTGGCGCGGTGGACCTGACTTCGCTACCCCGGCATGGCTAAGAATATAGTTTGGTATTTATTTAAAATCTTTATCTAAATAGAACAAACAGTAGAAATTTTCCTGTTTACAGGGATTCCATCTCTATGGATTTGTTGGATTTCCGTAGATTGAACCCTTGTAGATATGTGGACTTTGGAAGATCTCTATGTCGCTCGAGAGTATAGACTCATGCGTTGAAGTTCCCGGGAATCTACCTTCTTCGTACTTTCCTTCTTCTGGTTTGCTGCAGTTTGTATTACCTATAGGGTCGAGGGTTGTATTTCCCCGGATGTAATTACGGGGTTTTTGTACGATAATATTGATGTTTGTCATGGTGTCACCATCTAATGACTATACACAAAAACTTATAACCTTTGGGGTAGTTGGTGGGTTTTTCAGAGAAATTGGATTCAGTCTTCGAGTTCTATCTCGATATTTACCTCTTCTGGAATATCGGTTCCCATTATACGTCTGAGGGCACGTTTGTTGGCCTCCATCTCTATGAGTCTCTTGTGTATACGCAGTTCGTAATGATCCCATGTTGCATTTCCATGGCCGGTTCCCTGTCCCGATGGGGTTCTCATAACAGGAACCTTAAGCTTCTTTGTTGGAAGTGGAACCGGGCCGGAGTATGCGACACCGTACTTCTCGGCTATGCCTGTTATTCTGTTGCATATTTCTTCCAGTACGTTGTGGTTCTTTCCTGCTAGATTTATCCTTGCTTTTCCTGGCATGTTATCACATCGGCATACGACTTTGGAAGGTTAGAATTTAAATACCTTTTGGTCGATTAGAATTCAAAGATAATAAGATTAAAATAAAAATTGAGGGAGGTTTTAGGCCTCTTCGGTAACTTCTATGCAGATACCTGCGGCCACGGTTTTACCCATGTCCCTGATTGCGAACCTGCTCAGTTCTGGGAACTTGCCCTGTTCTTCTATAGCCATTGGTTCTGTAGGTCTGATCTTGACTATTGCCGAGTCACCTGTCTTGAGGTAGTCCGGATTTTCTTCCTTTGTTTCACCGGTCTTTGAATCGATCTTCTTCTCAAGGCCAACGAACTTCGAAGCTATCTGTGCAGTGTTGCAGTGGAAAACAGGAGTGTATCCCTCTGCGATGACGTTAGGATGGTTCATGACTATTATCTGAGCCCTGAACTCCTTGGCAACTGTCACAGGATCACTTGGGCTGCAGGCTACGTCTCCTCTTCTGATGTCGTCCTTTGAGATGCCTCTTGTGTTGAAGCCTATGTTGTCACCGGCTTCTGCTTCTTCTACTTCTTTGTGATGCATCTCCACAGACTTTACTTCTCCTGTTACATCGGAAGGCAAGAACTTTACCTTGTCACCCTTTCTTATCTTTCCTGTCTCTACCTTTCCTACAGGAACTGTTCCTACACCAGTGATGCTGTAAACATCCTGGATGGGAATTCTCATAGGCTTGTCTACAGGTTTCTTGGGTTCCTTCAGTTCATCGAGAAGTTCGAAGACTGCCTTACCGTCGTACCAGTCCATGTTGTCACTCTTCTTTCCTATGTTGTCTCCTACAAAAGCAGAAGTTGGTACAAATGGTATTTCATCGGTCTTGAAGCCTATACTCTTGAGTAGTTTCTTTGTCTGCTCCTTTGCTTCCTCGAACTTGTCTTCAGAGTAGTCTACAGCGTCCATCTTGTTTATTGCTACTATGAGCTGATCTACGCCTAGAACCTTTGCAAGGTAGCTGTGCTCCTTGGTCTGGTCCTGAACACCGTCCTTTGCTGAAACAACAAGTAGGGCTGCATCGGCCTGAGAGGCTCCTGTGATCATGTTTTTCACAAAGTCTCTATGGCCTGGAGCGTCTATCACTGTGAAGTTGTAGTTGCTTGTTTCGAACTCTGTATGGGCTACATCGATTGTAACTCCTCTTTCTCTTTCTTCCTTCAGACTATCCATTGCGAAGGCAAAACCGAAGGTCTCTTTACCTGCTTCCTTTGCTGCTTCTTCAAGTTTCTTGTGTTCCTTCTCTGGTAGGTTTCCTGTGCTGTAGAGCAGTTGTCCGATCAGTGTAGACTTACCGTGGTCTACATGACCTATTGTGACCAGGTTCAAATGTGTTTTTTTGTCTGCCATATTCACACCTCCTTTAAATTAAATTATGGGATTATACCCCTTTGTAGTATGTGTTCTTCCTTTATAAATACTACTTTATAAGTTTCATGCCTCTGGTTGTGGGAGATTTCTTCCAAGGCCCTTTCTCTCTCTTACGTCCTTTATTCTTTCCTTTCTCAGACTGTCGGGCATGTATTCAAAGAGGACATCCTTTAGGTAGTAGAAACCTTTACCTTCGGTTGCCGATTTAAGTTCTCCCTCAAATCCAAACATCTCTTCAACAGGCAGTTTTACCGAAAGAACTGCAACACCTTCCTGTGTATCGACGTCTATCATCTCACCCCTTCTGTTCTGAACCTCTGTCATGACACTTCCCATGTGCTCCTGTGGTGCCTCTACACGGAGTATCTGCTTTGGCTCGAGGAGTGTTGCATTGGAACTTAGTATAGCGTTGTTTATGGCGAACCTGACTGCAGGTTTAACCTGTGCCGGTCCTCTGTGGATTGCATCCTCATGTAGCTTTGCATCCACAATTCTAATGAGCATCTTTGAGCAGGGTTCTCTTCCCAGGGGACCTTCATCTATTATATCACCTACGGCTTCCCTGACCAGTTCTATAGTGTCGTTTAGATACTGAATACCTTTTGTTGCGTCCGTGAATATGTTCTTTTCCTTTATTAGTTCTACTCCCTCGGCGTCCTCGTCACCCATCCCCATATCCTTTAGTTTGTTTGCGAGATCGCTGTCCTTTCCCTTGTACTCACCTTCCTCTATTTCTCCTTCTACTATTGCTTGGTATATGTCGTCGTCGAGTGGTTCTACTTCAAAGTAGAATCTGTTGTGTTTGTTTGGACTCTTTCCCTCAAAGGTATCACTTTTGTTTTTGACTGTTTCCCTGTATACAACGATAGGCTGGGAACTCTCTATGTCTATACCTTCATCCTTGAGACCCTTCTCGACCTTTGCCTGTATATGTAGTTCTCCGAGTCCGGAGACGAGATGTTCTCCTGTCTCTTCGTCTATTTTTACCTCCAGTGTTGGATCCTCCCTGCTAATCTTTCTCAGGAACTGAACTAGATCCGGAAGATCCTTCGTCTTCTTTGCTTCTACTGCTTTGGTTACAACAGGTTCGAAAACATGCTTTATCTCTTCAAAGGGTTCTATCTTGTAGTCGGGACTGCATATGGTTTCTCCTGAGAATGCATCCGGAACACCTACAAGGCCTATTATATTTCCAGCCTGTACCTCTTCCATTGCAACTCTTTCCTGTCCCTTGTAGACACATACCTGCTGCATTCTTTCGTCTTTGTGCTGTCCGACTAGGTGCACCACCTGGCCTTCCTTGAGGCTCCCGGAAAATATTCTGCCTGTTGCAACGGAGCCTGCGTGTGGGTCGTCGTAGACCTTTGTGGTTATCGCAGCAAGCTTTCCCTTTGCATTGCACTCCATCATATCCTTTCCTGCCTCCGACTCTACATCTCCTGGCCATATCTTTGGTATTCTGTAGTTCTGTGCCTTCTTCGGATTCGGAAGGTGTCTGATTATACCGTTGAGCACGATCTTATGCAGAGGTGCTTCCTTCCACAGCTCCTTGTGTTTTCTCTCGGAGCATTTTTCCTGTATATCTTTAAACGTGATCCCTGTCTCTTCCATATACGGCTTTGATATAGCCCAGTTTTTCAGGGCAGAACCGAACATAACCGAGCCGTCATCTACGGATACAGTCCACTTGTCCTTGTACTCCTCTTCTGCGTACTTTCTTATGAGGTTGTTTACTCCCCTTATTATCTCCATAAACTTTTCCTGCATGCCCTTTGCATCCATCTCGAGTTCGTTTATCAGCCGGTCTACCTTGTTTATGAAAAGTACAGGTTTTACCCTTTCCTTGAGTGCCTGTTGGATTACTGTTTCTGTCTGTGGCATTACTCCTTCTACTGCACATGCCAGGATAATTACACCGTCCACGGCCCTCATTGCCCTTGTTACATCTCCACCGAAGTCCACATGGCCCGGTGTGTCTATAAGATTAATTAGATAGTCGTCTTTCTGGAACTTGTGGATCATGGATACATTTGCCGAGTATATTGTTATTCCACGTTCCTGCTCCTGATCGTCGTAGTCCATGAAAAGCTGTTCTCCTGCCAGTTCGTCGGATATCATTCCTGCTCCGGCTAGAAGATTGTCTGTCAACGTGGTTTTTCCATGGTCTATGTGTGCAGCCGTTCCTATATTTCTGATCTGTTTCTGGCTACTCATGAGGTCTTTAACAGTTTCTGATAGTTCTTTTGATTTTGCCATAGTATCTACCTCGCACCCTTTGCCTCTCTTTCTAAACGCTCCTTGACTCTTACGGCGTATGATTCCTTTTCATCGTTGTAGGCTGCAAGTATCTCATCTGCAAGACATTCTGCCATGGATTTCTTTGAGCCAACAGAGTTGGAATAAGCCCCTTGTGCTATATGGCGCAGTGAAAGATCCACACGCCTCTGGGGTGATGTTATAACAGCCTTTCTTTTGATTATTGAACCAACCTGGTACGATGAAACCTCTTCTACCAGGGCCGTGTTTTCTACGGCTCTTAGAAGAACCTCCATAGGATTTTTGTCCTGTTTATCTTCTATTATCATAAGGGCCTCCTTCATTATCTTCCATATCTTCTGTGAGTTCCCACCGCATCTTCCCGAACCTATCTTATGTTTTTTACCTCTGTGTCCTGGTCCCATGAGATGGTTCATGAGTCTTTCTACAAGGTTAACTTCGTTTTTCGAGAACCTATCTCCTGCATGTCTTCCATGGGATTTCTTTGGTGCAAGCATGGGCTCGAGGTTTATCTGATCCTTCAGACCAGGATCCTCGGGTTCGATTCCTTCGACGTCCCATCTATCAAACATCTTCATATATTATCATCTCGTTGGCTTTTCCTTGTTCCCTCTTACAAGTTCCAGGAGTGATACACCGTTTACCTGGATTACCTTCCATCTTACACCGGGTATGTCACCCTTGGCTCCCTTTCCAGATCCACCTAGACCCTCTATGAGAACCTCATCATGTTCGTCTATATGCTCTATGGCTCCGTCTCCTGGACAGAATGCAGTTACACGTTTTCCGTTCTTGAGTAGCTGTATACGTACACATTTCCTCAGTGCCGAGTTAGGCTGCATGGCTTCGACTGCCCGCTTCTCAAGGACTATTCCCTTACCCTGGGGCGATCCCTTCAGAGGACCCTTCTTCTTCTTGAACTGGGTCATTCTGTCCTTGTAGTCCTTTTCCTTCCAGCGGAATTTCTTCCTGTCCTTCTTCAATTTTCTTGCTGCAAACATACCTGGCATATTAAAACACCTTTTGGTCTGTAGTTATTCTCGGAACCTGAACAATTTAAAAGTCACGGTCCTTCAAATCCGCACTCTTCGCATCTGTATATGTTCTTCTTTCTTCGGCACTTCCTGCACCTAACTACCTTTGTTTTACCGCAGTCAGGGCAGTCGAACCTGACAAAGTCTTCTTCCCCTATCAGGTTGGTGCCACAAGAGTTGCATGTCAGTTCCATTTCAAACACTTCCTTAAGTTTATCCTTTATATATTTAAAGTTTGTCCGACCCTAATGGAGAAATTTTATAAACCTTTGATTTACACTAGTCGTGTTGTGAGAGAATGCCCATATGCGATGAGTGCGGGACGGTATGGAAACCCAACGGCAGACGTTTTGAAGAAGTGATGGAGATACTGTGTACAGAATGTTATATAAAGAGGGAGAAGAAGAGGGCAGGATTTAATGGAATGTGACCAAAGTACATACATCCGTGGAACCTTGGAACCTCTGGGGCATAGTTTTAAATTATAGAAGCGTAAACTTGTCCAAGGGTAAACCCGGAATCGCTTAAAACACCTGATAGGATGTTAGAGCAATATTTTGGCGCACTGATCGACTTCTTTCTAGAGCCAACAGAAGGAAGGGTTATAGGTACAGTTCTCATACTTGTTTTCGGTATATTTCTCACCAAGCTTATATCCAAGTTGTCACGGCATCTTAGCATGAGGAACGTTTCGGTGGAGGATACCGCAGAAAGAATAAAGAAGAGAAAGTCGGACTCCTCCCGGGCCATAGAGTACATCTCACTTATATTTGTTATACTTGTCGCACTCCTGTTTTTGAACGCCCCAATGACAAACAGGATAATAGCACAGGTTTTAAACAACCTGCCTACGCTCATTTCGACGTTTCTTATAATAGTACTTGGATTTATAGTTGTTAATCTTGTAGTGGATGTACTGGGAAGGTTTTTCGAGGCCCTTGATCTCGAGGAGTTCACAAAGGACTTTGGCCTCAGTTCCAAGGCAGTCGATATAATACTTAAGGCCTTTAAGATATTCCTATATGTGCTTGTCGTACAGATGGCTGTTGTCCAGGCAGGTGTTTCGTCCTATCTTCTTGAGGAGACTCTGAGGGCTTCGTCCTATGCAATTGTATTTGTTGTTGCGCTTGTCCTCTTCTTTGGTTTCAAGGGGCTTGTGGTAAACTACGCCGCAGGGTTCTATCTCAAAAGTTCCAATATGTTCAAGAAGGGAAGAAAGGTGAAGTTCAAGGGAGAGTCAGGCGAGATACGTGATATAACAAACTTTGGTACCACAATATCAACCGACTCCGGATACTTTATGTTTGTACCAAATTCTGAGGCCATGGATGGAGAGGTCTACTTCAAAAGAACCAAGGCCGATGTGGAGACACTCGATGAGATAACAGAGTATTTCAGGGCACAGAATCCTGCGTACTGTGGACCTGCATCTGCCGAAATGGCCCTTGCAATCTTTGGATATGATATAACACAGGAGAGTATAGGTGACGCCGCAGGCACGAAGATCGACGGTGGTACAGCGGGCAAGGATCTCGCAGAGGCAGTCGAGAGCCTTACAAACGGAGAGGTGAGATCCAGCTACATATCATACGAAGAGATAACAAATCTGAAGAGGGAACTCAAGGTCTGGCTCAACGACGGAGCTCTTGTTGTTCTGCACTTTATGAAGCCTGTGATATTTCCCGATGCAACAACAGGCCACTTCGTCCTATGTCTGGGTGTAGAGGGCGATGAAGTACTTGTAATGGATCCAAGTTCGAAGAGTGGTGGTGTGTACTACGTCAAATACAGTGATATGGCAGAGGCCATGAAGGAGTACGACAAGTCCAGAGGTTATATACCAATGGCTCCAAAGGGCACGACAGCCCATTGGAGACTCAAGGAGGGACTTATTTATTCACATCCAAAGCTCTACGACAAGCTCTCAAAGAGCCTGGAGGTTCAGCTTTCAAAGATAGTCAGGAAGGGTAGCATACTGAAGGATATAATACCGGGATCTGTTACCAGCTTTGCCGAGGACTGGAGATCCGAGGAAAAGATAAGGAGATTATGGATCCCAGAGGATGGGAGAGAGGGGGGTTTAGATGAATTTATTGACAATAACTGAAGACAGGTCTCTCGGGGAGAAGTTTGAAGAATATTTCGAAGAGGTCCATACATGCTCTATAGAGGACGTAAAAATAGATGCCGACATGGAAGGTGTAAGTTCCTATGTAAACGGTGGACGTGTCGATGACTACGATGCACTTTTCATAAGACCCACGTCCAAGGCCATAACCTTCACAAGGATATTTCTTGAAAGCATCATGGAGTGTGAAATAAAGTCGGTTATCGACGGCACTTCGTACTATATAATAGCAAAGAAGCCCTATCTGTTCAAGGTCCTCTCTGAGAAGGGAGTTCCTGTCCCAAAGACCTTTGTTGTTTCTTCGGACAAGTCTATAGCAAATATACACCACAAGATAGATGGAGACATAGTCTGTAAGAAATTTGAGGGTTTTTCCAGAAAGGATATTATGAAGACCGACGACCATGAGGATATAAAAGCCTTTTCTGAGAGCCTTAAACATGGCAAAAACTATATGCTTGTTCAGAAGTTTGTGGATGGTGATGTCTACGACTGTCTGTACATAGACGGTGATATAATATCAACAAAGGTGACAGGAGATTCATGGAGAAAGTCTCCAAACAGGGACGGATGTAGCGAAAAATACCATAAGACTCCATCGGAGATCGCAGGGATCGTAGAAGGAGCCGCCGAGGCCATAGGATCTAAGTTCTGTTCTGTTAGGATAGTCGGGAACAAGGTGGTTGATATGCACATGAATCCGGATGTAGAGAGGTTTAGAAAGGTCTCGGGAAAGAACGCCTTTGAAAAGATTTCCAATATGCTAAAGCCAGAGGAAGAAAACAAGAACGGTGGAGAAAAATGAAGTTTGCCATAATATATACACCCTTCCTGGAGCAGCATCCCTATATAATAGAGAAGGCCGAGGAATACTTTGAAAGTGTTCTTGCGGTTCCTATAGAAAGTGTTAGATATGAATACACATCCGATGGAAAGCCCAGGGTAATGTACAAGAACACAGACCTCTCGGACTTTGATGTTGTCTTTCCAAGGCTTTCGGGCGAGGACCTGCTTTTTTCCGAACAGATGATTGAGATACTCAACGAGTCGGGGCCATACGTTCATATGGACTCGGACTCCTTTTCCATATCATCGAACAAGTTTTCAACGGTCAAGGAGCTGAGCGGCGGGGGCGTAAAAGTTCCCCGTTCCGTATATACTCTTTCTACAGAGGCCGCTGCGGATGCAGCCGACGATATAGGATACCCTGTAACCATAAAGCTGATTTCTGGATACGGCGGGAAGGGAATAATGAGGGCAAAGAACGAATCGGAACTGAGACCTATAATAGATACGCTTGAAGTGTTTGAACAGGATATATGTCTCCAGGACTTCATAGAAAATCCCGGAGAAGACGTGAGGATAGTCGTCATAGGAGACGATACATATTCCTACAAGAGAGTAGGGCTCAAAGAGGAGTGGCGTTCAAATGTATCGCGCGGAGGGAGCCGCGTTGAGTTTGATGCACCAGACTGGATGAGGGATATGGCTGTAAAGGCTTCGAAGCTCACAGGCTTTGATATATGCGGTGTAGATATAATAGGATCCGAGGACGAGGGCTTCATAGTTGAGATAAATGCTTCGCCTGGTATAACAGAAAAGACGTCGGAGGTGGTCGGTGTGGATATACCCGAGGAGATGGTTTCCTTTGTAAAGCAGAAGGCCCTTGACAGAGAATTAGATGAAGATATTAATCCTTAAGTATGCTGATTATATCATCTATAAACTGCTTTTTTCTCTTTGTGACCTCTCTTCCATTGAACTTTATACCGGGTTTTGAGTTAAGTTCTATTATCCACGGGGTTTCCTCTCTGTCGAAGACTATGTCCACAGAGTATATACATCGGCCGTGTCTTGACAGCCTTTCTTTTACGTCTTCCAGTATCTCTGAAGTTTTTTTGTCATTCACTACCTTTTCCAAGGGCACATGGACTATTCTGCCTCCTCTGTTTACGTTGGTTATATACCCTTCCTGTGGTATTCTCACAAAGGAGTAGGAAGGCCTTCCGTTTATGGTTATTACACGAAGATCATGTACATTTTTTATATCCAGAAATGGGATACCTTCAGAACTATTTTTGAACTCCTGTAGAACAATGTTTCCATTTTCTACCTCTTCGGCGTCAAATTTAACGAGTTCTTCCTTGACTTCGTCCTTCTGTACAATTTTTACTCCTTCGCCGCCTGATCCAAACCTTGGTTTCAAGACCACGAGATCTGTTCTTATTTCCGACAGTATCTCTTCTATGTCCTGGTCTGATCTGAAGGTTACTGGTATGTAGTCTGGAAAGATTTTGTAGAGTTTGTATTTATCCTTGCAGAGCTCTTCGAACTCTGGTCTGTTGAGAACTCCGACTTCTTTGTCTGCTCTGTACTTCAGTTTTTTTGTCTCTTTGTCGAAGTAGAACTTGTCAAAAATAAGGTCTATTTCTATGCCTTGTGTTGTCTTCCACTTCCCATCGAAGAAGTATCCCCTTTCCAGCTTTCCTTTATTGTATTTGGAGAAATGTGCTACGTAAATATCTATTCCCTCCCCACGTCCTCTTTTTGCCATGTATTCCATGGTTCTATTGAGCTTTTCGTCGTAGAAGGGCTTATCTCTATCCATTTCTTCTGGAACATACCTTTCGTCCCAGAGGACGCCTATACCTTTAGTCTTCAAGAAAACACCTTGAGGAGACGATATCTATAATTTTATCTATATCCTTTATTCCGTTGAGAACTGGCACGTCGGTGAACCTTCTTATGTTTTCCCGGCCTGCTTCCGTGTCGGTTGTCGGTCCTGATATTACATCCGGGTTGTAGCCATGGTCTTCGAGTATTCTCAGACCACCGTAGGCGCCTACAGGATCCATGGACATAAATACAAGACTCGTACATGCTTCCCTTATCTCGGGATCCATGAGAACTTCGAGAACGTTGTACGATGAAAGAAGCCCTGCGCCGAACTCTGCTACAACTATATCAGAGTTTTTGGATGCCTTGTTCAGAAGGCCTTTGCTTGCCTCCACTGCTTTTTTTGGATCGCATGCAGAAGATGGAAGTCCACAGTCTGTGAACTCGTATGAGCATACTGCACCTGCTTTTTTCATATTAAGTGTGTCTCTCTGTCTTGTGATTCCGGTTAGCTTGACTGCACCCACCCTTTTACCCATCTTTAAAAATCCTTCTATAAGGCCGCAACAGAGTGTGGTCTTTCCTGCATCCATCCTTGAACTTGTTACAAGAACGACGGGACAGTCTACGTCCAGGACCTTCGAGGGGCCTGTGGAGTATTCAGATATGTTTATTTTTCCTCTGTTGTTTGCTACGAAGCCTATGAACTTGAGTCCGTAGGGCCTCCCCAGATCATCGGGGTAGCTGAGACAGTTTGCCATGACGCCTCCGGATGAGACAAAGTCAAGCCTATCGTCTCTTTTAATATTCTTTGGTATAGTCGAGGCAAATCCCTTGACAGCTTTTCTGATGCCAAGAACACCTACAACTATGTCTCCGATCCTCAGCTTTACAGTTTCTCCTCCCTCTATCTCTGCTCTATCGTAGCTACCTCCTTCTTCAATGATTTCTGCAACTACAACGTCTCCTGGTTTCGGGTCGTCGTCTTCAACAACAGGAACCTCTCCGCCGTTCTTCAACGGTTCTACGTTTCTCACAGAAGACGTCACCAGATCTGGTTTTATGCGCTCTTTATACTCCATGGATTTGTATTGAGTAAAACCATATACTTAAGTCATTGGGTGGTTAGGAAAGGATTACAGCTTCTCGCTTCTGATCTCGTCTATGACGATTATAGATATACTGAGTACAACAGGTCCTATAATAATTCCGGCGGGTCCGAATGCATATATTCCTCCGAGGAATCCAAGAAGTACAATGAAGGGATGTATACTTGCCCTGTCTCCTGTTATTTTTGGTCTCAAGAAGTAGTCCATGGAGCTTATAACAACTATACCGGCTACTATGGATCCTATACCAAGAACATAGTTACCAACCAGGAGGCCGTATATACCAACAGGCCAGTATATCAGGGAAGGACCCACTACGGGTATCAGTGCAAGTACACCTATTATTGTGGCCATGAGAACGGGGTATGGGTGTCCAAGAAGGTAGAATATAATCCCACCTGCTATGCCCTGAAGAAAGGCTATTGTAAACTCTGCATATATGAAGGCATCCACGTTTTTCTTTATCTTTTGGAGTATTCGGTTTCTCTGATCTTCCCTGAAGGGAAGCCTCTCTTTGATATATTCGTAGAGCTCTTCTCCTTCTCTCAGTAAGTAGAAAAGGGATCCGAAGAAGATAAGACCTGAAAAAACGAGTCCGGGTATCCTGAAGCTCAGATCAGTCAGATATTGGAGTGCACGCGAAAGTATTAGATCGGTTGCTTCGGCAACTACAGGGAAGCCTGCTATCTCAAAGTCATGTATCCCTTCTATGGGAACTGTGAGATCAGGCAGTACTTTGTAAAACTTTCTGAGTTCTCGTATCAGTATAAATGTTCCCCTTGCAATTATGACGGATAAAGTCACCAGGACAGATATAACTACTATCCCCGCTGACATATTTCTTGATGTAACCTTCGTTAATCTTTTCTGTACAGGGAGGAACAGGTATGTCACTATCACAGCGAAGAGAAGTGCCGATACATAGGGCCATAGAATGTATAGAGACAACACAAGTAACGCTACAAGGGTTAGAATCTTTACAGTTTTTTCTTCGGCTGACATGCTATCCTCTTAAGAATGCACAGTCTTTGTTAATAAATCTATTCGGAAACGGCATGTAGTGCCTAAGTACATTCTCTTTGAACTGATAGAATAGTTGCGGTGTGCTGGGAGTAGCCCTCCTTCTGTTTTAGGGATATTCATCTCATCGGGACATATGTCCCAATCTTGAAGCCTTTACAAACTTCAAATAGCGAC
>Ga0207421_10000397_pt1 | contig 55763 bp, 48 predicted proteins | sample SodLakKL_010_SED_4_FD_187542 | JGI IMG/M metagenome (GOLD analysis project Ga0207421, IMG submission 187542) | Alkaline sediment microbial communities from Lake Tanatar, Kulunda Steppe, Russia - 8KL_010_SED (SPAdes) (version 2) | ecosystem: Environmental > Aquatic > Non-marine Saline and...
TTTTATGAGCAAAAAAGAGAGCTTCCCAAGCTCAAGAAAGCTAACCCCGAGTATAAAATACCTTCTTCTCAGGTATTACAGGAAGTAGTTAAATTACTGAATTCCGGCTGGCGGATGTTCTTTACTAAGCACAAAAACGGCGATACTAACGTTAAACCACCCAGGTTTAAGTCCTACAAATATTTCTTTACTCAGAAATATAATCAGCGTGGGACTTCATTTGAAATTAAAGACCATGTTTTGCGCCTGGCTTACGGTAAAAACCTAAATGACTGGATCGAAATTGACCTGCCTGAATTAAACTACAACGCTGATAATATTAAAAATGTAACTATCTTTTATGATGAAGTGCAAAATAACTGGTACGTATCACTTATCCGACAAGTTGAGCTTCCCCATCAAAAGAACGCTTCACATACAATTTACTTCGATCCCGGTTGCAAGATGACTTTAACCGGCATTAAAACTGATCACTCTGTATGGGAATACGATATTAACCCGCTGCGGGAATTGAATCTTAAACACTATCAATTGATAGACTATCTCAAATCCAAACGTGACAAAAAGAAGAAAGGTTCTAAGCGTTGGCGTAAGCTGAATAAGTCTATCAAGAATGTTTATCGCAAGATCAGCACTCAGACCAAGCAATATCTGCATAAAATAGCCAACCAGATACTAGAAGATCATCCCGATTGCAACTTCCAGATCGGTAATTGGCACAAACAGAAGACGCTTGCCGATACCGGCATTAAGTTTGTTGATAAGCGCATCAATCGACAGGTGCTGAATAACAACCCTGTTAAGCGGCTCGTTGGATACCTGCAGTATAAAGCCCTACTTAAAGGACAGCAGGTAGACGAATTCAACGAGAGGGGTACTACTTCTACCTGCTCGTGCTGCGGTGAAAAACAAAAAATGCCACCCGGTAAGCGTGTTTTTAATTGCATGGTTTGCAGTTTTAAGACAGAACGAGATATTAATTCTACGTTGAATTTCTTGAAAAAGTTTTCTTATGCTTCGTGGCAGAGCCTGAGCAGTAAGCTCAGTATCGCCAGATGCGGATTTAACCCTACATCTGGCGAAAACCGAAGGTTCGAGAATCGAACTGTCATCCTAAACTACTAGGATGCACGGGGTCTACGACCCCGTGAGGATGTCACCGTTATAATGGCGGTTGCTGTAGCCTACCTGCTTGGCCCTGCTGTGGGCCGCATAATACAGTTTGTTTTTACCACCTCGCCTTCCGTGGATGATCTGGAGATCACAGGGGTACAGGTAGCAAGTTCTCAAGGTGTTATGGGAGGACTTCTGGGAGGCCACGGGGGCAGCTATTTGGTAAGGACTGCACCGGTGAGAAGTAGAAGAGAAATGAAACAGTTAAAAAGCTGATCAGGGGAGGGTAAGAATTTACCTTTATGCGGGATGAAGAAAAAAAAGGGTCATATAAAGTAAGGGAAACCGTTCTAAAGATACTGGTGAAAGCGGAAAAAAATAATTCTTATGTCAACCTGGTGGTTAATGCCTACCTTCCCGGGCTGGCTTCTCCGCGGGACAGGGCTGTGGCAGCAGCCATAGCTTACGGGACAGTGCAGCGTTTAAATACACTGGACTGGGCCCTGTCTTGCTATCTCAAGAAACCCCTGCAAGGGCTTACCCCCTGGATAAGAAACCTTCTGAGAAGTGCTGCTTACCAGCTTCTTTATATGCAAAATATGCCTTCCGCACTGGCGGTGGATGTTGCGGTTCGACTGTCTTACCGTTACGGGCACAGGGGCGTGGCCTCCCTGGTTAATGCCGTGTTACGCAAGGTTTCCGCGGGGATAGATGCACTTCCCTGGCCGGACCAAGAAAATGCTCCCGCATCTTTTATTTCCCTTTACCACAGTCATCCTTCCTGGCTGGTGGAAAGATGGATAGGTCGTATGGGTAAAGAAGAAGCCGCCCGCTTGTGCGAAGCCAATAACCACAGCCTGCCTGTTTCGCTCCGGGTAAACCCGCTAAAAGCAGGTGTGTTGGAAACCAAGGAAAGGCTGGAGCGGGAAGGGGTAGAAGTAGAACGCGGTTCTTTGCCCGTTTCGCTGAAAGTGCGTTCCCGCGCTTCCCCGGGAGAACTGGAAAGCTTTAAGCAGGGTTTGTATACTGTTCAAGGGGAATCTTCTATGCACTGCGCATATATATTGAGCCCGGCCCCGGGAGAAGAGGTAATTGACCTGTGTAGCGCCCCGGGGGGGAAAGCTACTCACCTGGCCGAGCTAATGAAAGACCGTGGGGTAGTGTACGCAGGGGATATTAATGCCAGCCGGGCCGGGCTGGTAGAGAAATCTTCTTCCCGCCTGGGGATTAATATAATCCGGACCCGGGTTTGGGATGGCAGGGAGGTAAGCCGTTACGTGAGCTCTTCGGATGCGGTGTTGTGTGACGCCCCCTGCACGGGGCTGGGGGTGATTCCATTAAAACCCGATTTGAAATGGTATAAGCAAGAAGAAGACCTGGTAAATTTACCTGCCCTGCAGGGTGAATTACTCCAGGCTGCAGGTGGAGTGGTCAAACCCGGGGGAAAGCTGCTTTATGCAGTCTGCAGCCTTGAGCCGGAAGAAACTACCGGGGTAGTGGAAAATTTTTTGAAAAACAACCCGGGGTTTTCGCCCCTGGAAGCACCCTCCCTTCCCTTTTATCTCCGCGGTGACACTTCTCAACCCGGCACAGTAATTTTTTATCCGCACCTTCACCGGAAAGAAGGTTTTTTTATGGCGCTTTTCCGGAGGGACATTTGAGAGTAAGAAGTGGGAGGCTAGAGGTGGGAGGTTGGAAGAAAAGACGCTCCCCTGTTTTTTGGGAGTTTTGGCGTTTCGTTGCTATTTATATGCTTTTTTGCTATACTAAACATGGAATTTAAGGCTGGTAATGCGCTTGAACTGCTTGAACTTATGTTTGGTTTCAGGGAGGAGGCCGTATTTTGAATATAGCGGTGCGCTCTGATGCGGGTAAAGAGCGCTTGCGAAATGAGGACAACTATTACTGCAAAAAAACCGGGGAGATGACCGTTTTTGCTGTTGCGGACGGGATGGGCGGCCATGCCGCCGGTGATGTGGCCAGCCTGCAGGCTGTGGAAACTATAGGTGAACTTGTAGAGACTGCAGGTATTGATTTTTCTTCTTCTGCGGAACTTTTTAAATTTGTAGAAAATATAATAAAGCAGGCCAACAGTAATATATATTTTACAGCTTCACAGGAGTCCGGAAAAGTGGGGATGGGAACCACGCTTACCGCGGGTATATTATTTAAACAAACCCTTTACCTTGGACACGTGGGAGACAGCCGTGCTTACCGGGTAACAGAAAATTCCCTGGAAAGGCTGACCCGGGATCATTCTATGGTGGAGGAAATGATGGAGGAAGGCAGGTTGAGCCCGGAAGAAGCCAGGCTCCATCCCCAACGAAATATATTAACCAGGGCCCTGGGGACTTTTCCGGAAATAGAAGTGGATATAAAAAGAGTGAACCTGGAGCCTGGAGACGGGTTGCTTTTTTGTACCGACGGCCTTACCTCGCTGGTTGAAGATGAAGAGATACTGCGTATAATAAAAGAAGAACAGGACCCCGAAGGGGCGGCAGCCCGCCTGGTGGAAAATGCAAACGCCAGGGGCGGCTACGACAATATAACCCTGATACTGTCACTTGATATAGGGAGGCAGGAAAATTAAATGATAGGAAAAAAACTGGGCAACAGGTACGAAATTTTAAGCCAGATAGGAACAGGTGGCATGGCGGTGGTGTACCGCGCCAGGGACAATATATTAAACCGGATGGTTGCCATTAAAATATTGAAGAATCACCTTGCCGGTGATGAAGATTTTGTGCGCCGCTTTAAAAGGGAAGCACAGGCTGCAGCGGGCCTGTCTCATCCTAATATAGTAAGCATATATGATGTGGGAAAAGAAGAAGAAACCCATTTTATCGTTATGGAATACGTGGAAGGGGTAACGCTTAAGGAGGAAATAAAAAGCAGAGAAAAATTTGAACCACGTAAAGCTGTAGAAATTGTGCTTCAGGTTGCCAATGCCCTTCAGAATGCTCATTCTTCCGGGGTTATACACCGGGATATAAAGCCCCAGAATATTCTTATTTCCCGCGATGGCCAGGTTAAAGTGACCGATTTCGGGATTGCCGTAGCGGCCAATGCTGCAGGAACCTTAACCTACAGCCATACAGTGGTGGGTTCGGTACATTATTTTTCCCCGGAACAGGCCAGCGGGGAAGGAGTGGGAGAGCAGTCGGACGTTTATTCACTGGGTATAGTGCTTTACGAGATGCTTACGGGCAAGCTACCCTACAGCGGGGATAGCCCCATTTCCGTGGCTTTAAAGCATATAAACGAAGACGTGCTTCCACCGCGGGAGCTAAACCCGGAGGTCCCCGAGTCCCTGGAAAATATAGTACTCAAGCTGGTCCAGAAAGATCCCGGGCGCCGCTACCAGAATGTAGATGAACTAAAAAGGGATCTGTCAATGTGGCAGGAAGGCAAAGAGGTAAAAGTTGATAATTCATATCAGGAACAGGTGCAGCAGGAGGAAGAAGAATGGGAGGGGGAAACCATGGTTTCCTCTTCGCCGGGTTCAACTAAAAACGGCAGCAAAAAAGGTGGTAAGAAAAAAGAAAAAGAAAAAGAAGCTGCTGCTGCGGTTAAGAACGGAAATCATAAAAAGAGCAGGCAGCCTTTCTGGAAAAAGAAGTGGTTTATTGCCCTGGTAGTACTTTTTATAGGCACTATAACCGGCCTGGTTTGGGCCGGTATCAGCTATCTCCGCGTCCCGGAGGTGACAACTCCTGCACTGGAGGAAAAAAACAGGGAAGAAGCAAAAGAATTATTAAGGGAAGCCGGTTTTGTGGGGGATATAGAGATTGAGGAAGGTTACCACGATGAAATACCGGAAGGATACGTTTTTGAGCAAGAGCCCCGTGAAGGAAGGACAGTTAAGGAACACCGGACAGTAGAGCTGGTAATAAGCAAAGGACCCGGCCTGTTGGAAGTCCCGGACCTGGTGGGCATGAATGAGCTGGAAATTCAGCACAAGATGGAGCATTACGAGGATATACAAATAGAACGAAAAGACCTGTGGAACGAGGAGGTGCCCCAGGAGACGGTTATTCGCCAATCGCCGCAGTCGGGTGCTTCCGTGGAAAAAGATATGGAGATTGTAATATACGTTAGCAAAGGACCTCCGCCTTTCCCCATGGATGACATGACGGGCAAGACCCTGGAAGAAGCTGAAGAATATTTGGAAGAAAAGGACCTGGTATGGAGAACTCAATACGAATCATCTGAAGAACCGGAGGATGAAGTTATTGATCAAGAACCGGCGCCGGGTTTTGCCGTTGAAGCGGGGGAAAGGGTCACCCTGGTTTTAAGCAGGGGAGAAGAAGATGAAGAGGAAGAAGATGAAGATAAAGATGAAGATCAAGAGGATGGAGAAGATGAGGAAGACAATAGCGAGAAGGATAATAATGGCGAGGACGGTGAAGAATCTTAACAAGAATGTCTGGCAATCAGAAAGGCACCCTTATAAGAACCGTAGGAGGCTTCGGCGATGTTTTACTGGAAAACGGTGAGGAATTAAGGTGTGCCCTTCGCGGCAGGCTTAAGAACAAAGAAAAGCCACTGGTAGGGGACCGCGTGGAAGTGTTTTTTAGCTCTTCCAGCGAAGGAGTTATAGAAAGGATATTTCCCCGCCGTAACCGGATGGTGAGGCCTCCCGTTGCTAATGTAGACCAGGTGCTGGCAATCGTTTCCGCCAACCACCCTCCCCCCGACTGGTTTTTATTAAATAGCCAGCTTCTTCAGGCGGAGAGATGTCGTGTTTCCCCTATTGTTTGCGTAAACAAACTGGATTTGTCCAGCCCTGCAGAATTAAACCGGATTAAAAAAGAGCTCGAATTGTTGCCGTATGATATTATCTATACGGTTGCATTAACCGGTGAAGGAGTAGAAGAATTAAAGGACAGGTTTGCCGAAAATACCAGTGTCCTGGCGGGACCTTCAGGGGCGGGAAAATCCACAATATTAAACACTATACAGCCCGGGCTGGAATTAAAGACAGGGGAAGTTAGCGAAAAGCTGGGTAAAGGAAAACATACTACCCGCCGGGTGGAGTTGTTTGTGCTGTGGAACGGGGGACTGGTAGTAGATACCCCCGGTTTTAACAAGCTCAAACTCTTTTTTGAGATAGACGAACTTAAAGATGCTGACCTGAAGCTCAAGGAATGGTTTCCCGAGTTTAAAGATTATGACTGTGGTTGTAAGTTTACTTCCTGCCTTCACGATACCGAACCCGAATGTGCGGTAAGAGATGCCGTGGAAAAAGGGGAAATAAGTTCCTTCAGGTATAAGCATTACCTTAAATTTTTGGAAGAAATACGCCTGGACCAGGAGAAAAGGATGAGGTAAATGGTAAAAATTGCTCCATCTATACTTTCGGCCGATTTTTCGCACCTGGGCAGGGAAGTCCAGGAAGTGGAAGGATCTGGTGCGGACTGGCTTCACCTTGATGTTATGGACGGGAGGTTTGTGCCCAATATAACCATGGGTCCCCTGGTAGTAGAAGCTGTTAAGAAAGAAAGCTCCATCCTCCTTGATGCTCACCTGATGATAGAAGAGCCGGAAAAACACGTGGAAGCTTTTATTAAGGCGGGAGCGGACCTGGTTACGGTGCATGTTGAGGCCTGTATTCACCTGCACCGGGTGCTGGATAAAATAAAAGAATCCGGTGTAAAAGCGGGGGTAGCCCTGAACCCGGCGACGCCCCTGGTGCAGCTGGAGTATGTATGGAATCAGGTCGACCTGGTGCTTTTGATGAGCGTAAATCCCGGTTTCGGGGGACAAAAATTTATACCGGAAGTGCTTTCCAAGATAGAAGAAGCCTCGCGCCGGGCCAAAAGCTTAAAACAACCGGTAGAGATCCAGGTGGACGGGGGTATAAATTCTTCCAGCGCCCCGGAGGCAATAAAAGCCGGCGCTACTGTGCTGGTGGCAGGGTCTTCGGTTTTTGGACAAAAAGACCGGCAGAAAGCCATACAGGCTCTAAAAATGTATCCGGCTCCGCCGAAAAAAGTTTAAAAAGAAAAATTAATGTGCTATAATAATGTTGCTGTTTAAAAATTAAATAGGTTATGGATTAATATTTTCCTTCGGGGTCTGGTGAGAAAGCCTGTCAGCTTTCAATTCCGAACCGGCGGTAATCCCTGCCCGGGGTAGCCCGCGAGCCGCGAGGTTGATCCGGTGAGATTCCGGAGCCGACAGTATAGTCTGGAGGAGAGAAGGAAACGAAAGCCTTTGTTTTCTTATGTAGGTTTGCAGTACGACCCCTGAAAAATACAGGGGTTGTTTTTATTAGGACGAGGTGAAACGGTTTGAACAGCGGCGAAGGCTACATGAAGAAAGCGCTGGAACTGGCTCGAAAGGGCGAAGGCTTGACCAGCCCCAATCCCCTGGTGGGTGCGGTTTTGGTTAACGGTGGAGAAATAGTGGGAAAAGGCTATCATTCCCGGGCCGGGGCTCCACATGCGGAAATAGAAGCCCTGCATGACGCCGGGGAAAAAGCCAGGGGCTCAGAGCTTTATGTTAACCTGGAACCGTGCTGCCACTACGGCCGTACCCCCCCCTGTACGGAAGCTATTACCAGGGCGGGGGTGAAAAAAGTAGTGGTGGCCATGAAAGATCCTAACCCGCAAGTTGCGGGGCAGGGGGTGCAGAAGCTTGAAGAAGCGGGACTGGAAGTTATATGTGGAACCCTGGAAAAAGAAGCCCGGAAGTTGAACGAGGCTTTTATAAAGCATATTCAGCGGGGAGTACCTTTTGTGATCCTGAAAACAGCTTCTACCCTGGATGGTAAGATAGCTACCCGGCGTGGTGATACCCGCTGGATAACCGGCGAAGCATCCAGGCTCATGGTGCACCGGCTTCGTAACCGGGTCGACGGGATACTGGTAGGAATACAAACTGTATTGCAGGACGATCCCCGGCTCACCACCCGCCTTGAAGGCGGCAGGGATGCAGCCCGGGTAATTGTAGACAGTATGGCACGCCTGCCCCCCGAAGCCAGGGTGGTAACGGTTTCTTCGGATACACCGACCTTGCTTGCGGTGCGGGAGGACGCCCCTGGAGAAAGGCTGGAGCTTCTGCGGCAGCGGGGGGTGGAAGTTATTCCCCTCCCGGCGGAAAATGGGAAGGTTTCTTTGAGCTCGCTTGTTGAGGTCCTGGGCCGCAAGAATATGAACAGTTTGCTGGTGGAAGGCGGGGGAACTATAAATTATAGTTTCCTGGAAAAAGGGCTGGCGGATAAAATTTACGCTTTCATTGCCCCGCTCATCTGCGGTGGAATAGATGCCCCGACTTCTTTTGAAGGAGGGGGAGCTGCATTTCTTAAAGATGCATGGAGATTAAGTGAAACAGAGGTAGAGCGTTGTGGCGAAGATCTGCTGCTAAAGGGGTATTTCTCCTGTGGATAAAAAAATATTAGCAATAACTGCTTGCCCCGATCAAGATAAGAGGTCAGGCAGGTAGTTAATTTCGGTAAAAGGTTGTGAAGAGCATGTTTACCGGTATAGTGGAAGAAACAGGGAGAGTTATTGCCTGCAGGGAAAAAAGAGGTGGGTTTGTGTTGTCCCTGGAAGCCAGTAAAGTTTTAGAAGATTTGAAGATTGGAGACAGCCTTTCGGTGAACGGGGTTTGTTTAACTGTTACTTCGCTAAAGGGGATCAGGCAGGTTGATGCGGATGTTATGCCGGAGACCCTGCGGAATACCAACCTTACTGACTTGCGTCCTGGTGACCCTGTCAACCTGGAAAGAGCTTTAACCCCATCTACTCGTATGGGAGGCCACTTTGTTACCGGCCACGTTGATGGTACCGGTGTGTTGCTCCAAAAAAGGGAGGAAGGTAACGCAGTGGTTATGAGCTTTTCCATCTCCCCGGGGGTTGGCTATTACCTGGTGAAAAAAGGTTCGGTGGCTGTGGACGGTATAAGCCTTACCGTGGCTGAAGAGGGGGAGGGATATTTTGAAGTTTCGCTGGTCCCGCACACGCTGGCCCAAACTACCCTGGGAAAGATGAATTCAGGCGACAGGGTTAATCTGGAAGGAGACCTTCTGGGTAAATACGTGGCCAAATATATGGGGCAGTTGAAGGAAGAGTCCCCTGAGGAAACGGGAAAAGAAAATCCCCGTGGGGGTATTTCCATGCAGTGGCTGCAGGAAAAGGGTTTTTACTAAAAGGGGGGAGGAAAAGGTGTTTAACACTATAGAAGAAGCTATTGCAGATTTAAAAGAAGGTAACATGGTAGTGGTAGTAGATGACGAAGATCGTGAAAACGAAGGAGACCTGGTGCTGGCCGCGGAAAAAGTCACTCCCGAAGCCATCAACTTTATGGTGCGGTTTGGAAGGGGGCTGGTATGCACGCCTCTTACGGCCAAAAGGGTGGAAGAGCTGGAATTGCCCTTGATGGTTTCCAACAATACAGAAAAGCAGGGCACGGCTTTTACGGTTTCTGTGGACCACCACAAGACTACTACGGGTATATCCGCCCATGAAAGAGCCATGACGGTGAAAGCTTTGATTGATCCGGAAGCTTCTCCGCGGGACTTGATGCGCCCCGGTCATATTTTCCCGTTGCGTGCCATGGAAGGAGGAGTATTGAGGAGGGCAGGGCATACCGAAGCGGCAGTAGACCTGGCCCGGCTGGCGGGCCATTATCCTGCCGGGGTTATTTGCGAGATCATGAACGAAGACGGGAGTATGGCCAGGATCCCTCAGCTCATGGAATTTTGCAGGGAGCATGGGCTGAAAATAATAACCATAGCCGACCTGATTAATTACCGTATTAAGAAGGAGAAACTGGTATGGAGAGCAGCCGAAGCCGAGCTACCCACCCGCTACGGCGAATTTAGAGTTTGCGCCTACGAGAATTCCATGGACGGGCATACCCACCTGGCTCTGGTAAAAGGGGATATCCGCCCGGGTGAGCCCTGCCTGGTCAGGGTACATTCGGAGTGTTTGACCGGTGATGTTTTTGATTCGGTAAGGTGTGACTGTGGGAACCAGCTGAAACAGGCCCTGCATCAAATTTCCCAGGCCAAAAGCGGCGTTCTATTGTATATGCGCCAGGAAGGCCGGGGAATCGGGCTGATAAACAAGTTGAAGGCTTATGCCTTACAGGATGAAGGTAAAGATACCGTGGAAGCCAATGAGCTTTTGGGCTTTCCCCCGGACTTGAGGGACTACGGTATAGGTGCCCAGATACTGGTAGATTTGGGCGTGGGTAAAATAAACCTGTTAACCAATAATCCCCGTAAAATAAAAGGACTGGAAGGTTATGGCCTGGCTATAGAAGAAAGGATAGCGCTGGAGGCAGAACCCAATTCCCACAACTGCAATTACCTGGCGGCAAAGAAAGATAAACTGGGCCACTTGCTGCAGCTGGTGGACACCAGCCCTAAGGAGGGCATGAGCGAAAATAGCGAAGTGGAAGAAAAGTAGCCATACTTGCCGGAAGTTAAGTATTTATAAAGAATATAAGGAATATAAGGAATATAAGGAGGCTGCAGGAAATGTATAGACAATACGAAGGGAAGCTAGTAGCGCAGAAATACCGTTTTGGGGTGGTAGTAAGCCGTTTTAACGAGTTTGTTTCTTCCAAGCTGCTCTCCGGAGCCCTGGATGCCCTGAAGAGGCATGACGCCCCGGAAGAAAATGTGGAAATTATTTGGGTCCCGGGCTCCATGGAGATACCCCTGGTAGCCCAAAAAGTAGCCCGCGGGGGACGTTTTGATGCGGTTATTTGCCTGGGAGCGGTAATAAGGGGTTCTACGCCTCATTTTGAGTACGTTTCTTCAGAAGTAACCAAAGGTGTGGCCAATGTTGCACTGGACACGGAAGTCCCGGTTATTTTTGGTGTTATTACCTGCGATACCCTGGAGCAGGCTATAGAAAGAGCCGGCAGCAAGGCAGGCAACAAGGGATGGGATGCAGCATTAGGCGCAATTGAAATGGCTGATTTGAGCTCCCGCCTTAAAGATGATATAGCACCTTAGTAGTAATTTGCATGATGGCGGAAGACACGGTAGCAGGCCTGTCAAAGTTTTACTACAAGCGTTAATTTTGTTACCGTCCCGGGTAGTTACACCTTGCAATTTGTAAATGGGGTTAAAAAGTTTAAATGCCGCTTATATTTTAGCCAAAAAATGAAAAAAATAGTTTTAATACCAGGTTAAAATAATCGGAGGTGTTTTTAATGTCCATTCCCTGTAATGCAAGGTGTATGAATCAAAAAGAAGGAGTATGCCAGCTTAAAGACGAGCGTATTAAAAACAGCCAGGTAGAATTTGGCTCGGAGTGGGACCCCGAGGAGTCGTGCGTGGCTTTTGTTCCCAGCAGTAAAAAGAGCGAATCTGACAACATGAATAAAAGCTGATGGTTAAAAAATAACCGGGTAATATAAAAGTAAATAGATGCCCAAGTTACAGAGTTCTGACTTTTGCTCCGGCGGGACTGTCTTACGCTGTATGTACCTGCCTTGGCTGGGCATACGAGTAATTACGTTTATAATAGTAAAAAGCGGGTGGTGGCCCGCTTTTTACTATTATTTTTTGCTACATATTTTCCTTTGTTTACTTTTACCATATAAACTGCTTAGTTTGTTATTGGGCGTGCCCTTAGAGATTTTTGTTAACGGCGAGCTGTTCGGCGGCACTTGCTACAGCGCCGCCAATTGGCTCCATGTCGGCTATTCTTAGTAACTATTTCAGTTCTTCTATTTCTTCTTTTGATAAACCAGTATATTTCATTATTTCTTCAATATCTTTACCATCAGCTAACATCAGTTTTGCTATTTCCTTATCCCTTTCCTTTTTACCCTCTTCTTTACCCTCTTCTTTACCACGTTTTTCCCATGAAGTAACTAATTTTTCCAACTTACTCACCTCCCCTGGTGGAAGTTCTTCTAAAAGTTCTTCCTTAACTTCCTCTTCCTCTTCAGGTTCTAAGTTAATATAAGCATCCATGAAAGTAGTTAGTATTTCTATTTTTGCTTCATCAATCTCTAGCTTAAGCATCATCCGAAAAGAACTCTTTTTTAACCTGCTTCTTTTCTTCTTCAGAATAATCCATCTTACTCATCAGTGCTGCTACTACAGGATTTTCTCTTCTCAAATATTCTTTCCAATCCATCTTTTTAAGATGAAGCTGCATGAATTTAAAATCTAAAACATCACAGAAAGGAAAATTAATATTAAATTTATCTGGCTCATCTCTTTTAATATCATGGGCTAAAACTGCCACAGGTAAAATTTTAAGCCTGTGCTTTAGATAAAGATTGCAGTAATACCTAAACATTCTTTCGTTAAAATCCCCCTGCTTTTGTGACTGGGGTTCTACATGAACTAATACATAGCCCTCTTCACCATAAACTTTAGTATTTGCTAAAATATCTATTCTACGCTTTTCTTCTGTTTTTACATCATAGGTTTCCTGTTCTAAAAAATCTAGATAATTGTAATCAATATATTCACTTACTTCTGGAAAGAAACCTTCCATGAACTCTTTGAAAAAATTCGTTATTAGCTCTTTATAAAGACTATCATGATCTATCGCCAAAGTGCACCATCCTTTTGTTTCTTCAGTTTAATTTTATCATACAAATACAGCTAATAAAAACAAAATATAAGATTTAATTGCTTCAGATGGAATTTTTGAAGGCGACACCCTTACTTGGCTTGAGTAGTTACTTATAAACAAATTATTTTAATTCCCTGTGGCCCATAATTAAAGTAATTTTTACTGTTATTGGCTTTGGCGGCTGCAAATATGTTATTATGTTATTATGTTATTATCAGGTTATAGAGCCACCTGTTGCGGAGGTAAAATGTTAAATGACTGAACGGGAAAAGATGCTTGTTATTGACGGTAGCAGCCTGGCATACCGGGCATTTTATGCACTTCCCCTGTTACAAAACCGCCGCGGCGAGCATACCAATGCGGTCTACGGTTTTACCAACATGCTGTTAAGGTTTTTAAACCGGGAATCGCCCCAGTATATTGCCGCTGTTTTTGATGTTTCGGCACCTACGTTCCGGCACGAAATGTACGCCGAATACAAGGCGCACCGGGAAGAAACCCCACAAGAGTTGGGGGAGCAGATAAGCCGGATAAAAGAAATACTGCAGTTACTTGGTGCTTCTGTTTACGAAAAAGAAGGTTACGAGGCCGACGATATTATCGGGGCGTTGGCCCGGCTTTCAGAAGGTTTTGGCCTGGAAACTCTTTTATTGACGGGAGATGCGGATCTCCTGCAGCTTGTTACGGAAAACACGCGGGCCATCATGGTGCGCCGGGGCATTACCGATATAAATGAGTACCGGCTGGAGAATGTAAACGAAGAATACGGCTTGACGCCCCGCCAGATGGTGGATTACCGTGCTCTTAAAGGCGATCCTTCTGACAACATCCCTGGGGTCCCCGGGGTAGGCGACAAAACTGCCAAAAAACTGCTGCAGGAATACAGTTCCCTGGAGAAAGTGCTGGATGCGGCGGAAGAGATGAGCGGTAAACTAAAGAAAAACCTTACCCTTTACCGGGAGCAAGCCCTTCTCAGCCGGGATCTGGCGGCCATTTACTCTGACTTGGAAGTGGAATTAAATTTCTCCGGGTGCCGGTACGAGCCGGATTATTCCAGTCTCCGCCAGTTGTTTGAAGAGCTTGATTTTAAGAGCCTGCTGGAGGAGATCCCCTCATTTTTAGAGGAAAACCAGGAGATAACCGGGGTTTTCCCCCTGGAAAATGTGGAAGATATACGGGAAATAAAAAAGCAGGGTAATTTAAGCAGGATATCTGCCCGGCTGGAGCTGGAACCTGCTTATCCCTTGTGGAAAGGCACGCCCCTGGTGCTGGCTTTCGCGGTTGATGAAGAAACGGCTTATTATTTTCATCCGCGCGTATTTTCCGGCGGCCCCTGGAAAGAGATGCTTAAAGAAATTTTCGCGGGGGAAGAGGTGCAGCTGTTGGGGCACGATGTTAAGGTACTGCTTAATTTTGTGTGTGACAGGGGTTATCCTGTCCCCGAGCTGGAATTTGATTCCCTGCTTGCTTCTTATCTGCTGGACCCGGGTCGCTCAGACTTCCGGTTGTCACGGCTTATCAGCGAATTTATCGGTGAAAAGATACCGGATGAGGATACGGGAGAGAAGAAAAAAGAAAGGGATTATAATAAGTTGTCGGAAGTTCTTGCCCTGCAGGCCCGCCACCTGTTTGCTTTGAGGGAAGAAATGGAAAAAGAGCTAAATAGCCGGGAGCTACTGGGGCTTTATGAAGAAGTTGAGCTGCCTTTAACTTCTGTCCTTTCCGGGATGGAAAGACAAGGGATGCGGGTATGCCGGAAGAGACTGGAAGAGCTTTCCCGCGAGATAAAAGAGAAAATTGAAAAACTGAAAAGGGAAATTATTGAACTGGCGGGAGAAGAATTTAACCTTAATTCGCCGCGCCAGCTCTCGTATATACTGTTCGAGAAGTTGCAGCTTCCAGTAATCAAGAAAACCAAAACGGGGTATTCTACCGACGCTCGTGTTTTAGAAGAGCTTGCCCCCCGGCATGCAATAGTAGAAAAAATCCTTTATCACCGCCACCTGGTAAAGCTTGAAGGAACGTATTTAAACGGGTTGCTTCAGCTAATAGAGCGCCGCAACGAAAAAATATATACTACTTTCAACCAGACGGTAACCTCTACGGGGCGGCTCAGCAGCAGCGACCCCAACCTGCAAAATATTCCGGTTCGGCTGGAGGAAGGACGCCGCATACGGGAAGCTTTTATCCCCTCTTCAGAAGAGTGTATCCTTTTGGCTGCCGATTATTCCCAGATCGAGCTAAGGGTGTTGGCCCACCTTTCCCGCGATCCCATACTGGTTGAAGCTTTTCACCAGGGAGAAGATGTCCATACCCGTACTGCTTCCGAAATATTTGGAGTTCCCACTCCGGAAGTAACCCCGGAAATGCGGGGAAGAGCCAAGGCGGTAAACTTTGGGATTGTTTATGGTATTAGCGATTACGGTTTATCCCAGGATTTAAAAATACCACGCAAAGAAGCAGGCCAGTATATAAAGAATTATTTCAGCCGTTACGAGGGGGTAAAAAACTACATGGAGGAAATAATGGAGCAGGCACGCCGCAGCGGTTATGTAACTACTCTTTTTAACCGCAGGCGTTACCTCCCCGAGATCAATTCATCCCGCTTTAACTTGCGCAGTTTTGCGGAAAGAACCGCCCGCAATACTCCTATCCAGGGTACAGCCGCGGATATTATAAAACTGGCCATGTTGAGGGTGCACAACCGCCTTCAGGAAGAAGGATGCGGGGCTCAACTGCTTCTCCAGGTGCACGACGAACTGATCCTGGAGGTGCCCCGTGAAGAAAAGGCAGACACGGCAAGCCTGGTACGGGAGGAGATGGAACAAGCGGTAACCCTGGAAGTTCCTGTCCGGGTAGAAGTAACCTGGGGTGAAAACTGGTACCAGTTGAAGTAAACTAATTTCTCCCCGAGGGCAGTTGACAGGTGATATTTGAGAGGTAAAATAAGAAGTAACTCTTCTACTCTACACACCTTCCTCCTCAGGAGACTTCAAACAATTTCAAGCAAGTTGTAGATGTCTTGTTTCTGGCTTCTTGCTTCTTGAAAGGAACTGAATTTAATGCCCGAATTACCAGAAGTAGAAACTATCCGGCGGGGGCTGGAACCCCTGATTTCTGGTCGGGTGGTTGCCGGCGTCGGGGTTCATTTCGAAGGTTCGGTAAAACATCCTTCCCCGGCGGAGTTTTCTTGCGGCTTGCAGGATAGAAAAATAGAAGGCATGGCCCGCAGGGGGAAGTACCTGCTTATATTACTTTCCGGGGAAGGCAGGCTGGTAATACACTTGGGCATGACCGGAGCCCTGTTATGGGTCCGCCCCCCGACCAGGAATACAGTTCACCTGAGGGCGGTGTTTTATTTCTCCGGCAGTAATGACCTGTATTTTTACGATCCCCGCAAATTCGGTAAAATGTGGCTACTCAAGAAAGGTGAATCTCTGGCTTGCCTGGAACGCCTGGGTCCGGACTGGTGGGAAGAAGTTAACTGGCCTGTATTTATAGAGGGGCTGGAGCGCAGAAAAAAATCCCGGATAAAACCTCTTTTACTGGATCAGTGTTTATTTTCTGGATTGGGCAATATATACGTTGACGAAGCTCTTTACCGGGCCCGTATTCACCCCGGGAAGCGGGCAGGGGAGTTGACTGAGGGGAAGAAGGGAGAGCTGTACCGGGCTGTAAAAGAAACCCTGAGCCAGGGCATCAGTGCGGGTGGAACCAGCACCCGCGACTATTTAAACGCCGGCGGGGAACGGGGTCGCTACCAGCAGAAGCTAAAGGTATACGGTAAAAAAGGACAGCCCTGCGGTTGCTGCGGTGCTGTTATTGAAAGAATAGTCCTGGCCGGCCGGGGCACCTGCTACTGCCCTGGCTGCCAGCTTTAGTGCTGGGGTAAACACCCCTGTCCCGGCAATCATAAACAAATCATTAAGTGTAGTTATACAAGACAAGTATTCTTCTGGCTTTTGCCGGTGAAGTTTATCCGGAAACAAGTGTGAAAAAAGGAGGATCTAAAAATGAGCTTTATTTATTTAACACTCTTTTTAGCGTGGGCTTGTTGTACCGTATGGGCTGTCCGTGATGCATATTTTAATGACAGGTCCCCCTTACTGGTATTTTTATTAATGATTTTTACCGGGTTTGGCGGTCTCATAATATGGTTGTTATTAAAAGAGGAAATAGAAATTATTGAATCAACAAATAAAAAATTATGAACACTACAGCGGAACACTGAGGGGAGGAAGATATTTTCGCTTCCAATGTGGGTGCTGCTTAACCCCGGAGTTAAAGCTACTAACTTCGGGGTTTTTTTAATACTTTACTGCTGCGGGCATTACTTCTGAGCTCCAGATAGACAGGCACACCTGTATATGTGTCTCCATAAGATGAGGAGAACCCACCACAAGCCGTTGATTTCAAGGGTGGGAAACTTCAACAAGGAGGCGATAGGGGTGCCTGAAGCTAGTGTTGTATTTTTGGCGCTGGCTGTAAGCCTGGATGGATTTGGAGTAGGCATGGCCTGTGGTATAAGGCGCCTTGAAATATTATTTTCTTCTCTGATGGTTATATGTTTGATGTCGGTAGGAGCGGTAGTTGTTTCCATGGTCCTGGGGCAGGTTCTGGGAATATTTATTTCCCCGGAAATTGCACCCCGCGGCGGAGGGGTAATTCTTTTAATACTGGGGTCTTACTTTACTTACCAGGCCCTGAAGGATTTAACCGGGGAGAAAGATGCTCCGGGGAAAAAACCTGAAAATCGTAAAGGAGAAGTTTATTCCGCCCCCCGGCAAGGAAACCTTAAAAGGCTTTCTCTAATGACCCGCGAGCCCGGGGCGGCTGATGTGGACCAGTCGGGCACCTTAAGTGCCAGGGAAGCTTTCTGGCTGGGTGTGGCCCTGGCCGCGGATGCTTTTGGAGCAGGTTTTGGAGCGGTTCTGGTGGGCTTCAACCCGGTATTAACTGCTGCAGCGGTTGGTATAACCAAGCTTCTTTTGGTACCGGCCGGTGTCCTGGTAGGACGTTCTTTTTCTGCAAGATATTTAAGTAATTTTGCGCCTTTGCTTTCCGGGTTGATGTTGTTCTTGCTGGGCGTTATGGCTCTGGTATAATTTAATAAAAAAGCGGGAGGCAAAGAACTTGGATATTACCTTGGTTTTATTGTATAATTGTAACTGTTCATGTTCATGTTCATTGTCAATACCCGAGCAGGTATACAATTTTTACTGTTAAATTGAATTAATAAGAACCGCTCAGGTTTAATTTTTTTGGAAAGCGAGCTGTGCTGGATGTTTATAGTAGGCCTTACCGGGGGAATAGCTACGGGGAAAAGTACTGTAGCGGAGATGCTGAAGAACAAAGGCGCAGTGGTTTTGGACGCAGATGCAATAGCCCGGGAAGTAGTGGAGCCGGGTAGACCTGCCTGGAAAGATATAGTAAAATGGCAGGGCAGGAAGATTTTAAATGAAGATAACAGTATTGACCGGGTGAAACTGGGCCGGGTAGTTTTTACCGACGAAGAAGCAAGGCGTAGATTAAACTCCATTGTTCACCCCCGGGTAGACGAGGAACTAAGTGAAAGAACCAGGCAAATAAGAAGCGGTAGCACTTCTACGGTGATTGTTTACGATGTTCCTTTATTGATTGAAGCGGGTATGCACCATAAAGTAGATGTGGTTGTTTTGGTTTGTGCCTCCAGGGAAACGCAGGTAAAAAGAATGGTGCAAAGAGAGGGTTTGCAGGAAGAAGAGGTTAAGCAGCGAATAGAAGCCCAGATGCCGCTGGAACAAAAGATAAAATATGCGCATTTTGTAATAAAAAATGACGGAGAACTGGAGCAAACCCGCGGGCAGGTAGATGAATTCTGGCGTTATCTTACGAATAAAATGAAAAAAAACAGTAGTAACTACTCGCCTGGGTAGTTACAAGAAAAACACCCGGAACCGATTGCTTCCAGCAAAGGGGAGTATATATGTCCGTATTAAATTCTAAGTGGTTTTTCCGGCTTTTGTTCCTGGTTATTCTGGCGCTGGTAATTTATTTGTTGTATACACCTTTTATCTCTTATTTTTTTTATCCGTTTGACTACCGGGAAGAAGTGTATTATTACTCAGAAAAGCACGAGATGGACCCTTACCTTATTGCTGCGGTTATTAATGTGGAAAGCGGGTTTGACCCGGAGGCGGTTTCACCAAAAGGGGCCTGTGGTTTAATGCAGATTATGCCCGACACGGGAGAAGAAGTAGCAGCAGAGCTGGGGATCAATGATTTTAAAGAAGAGATGCTCTTTAAACCCGGTTATAACCTTGAGCTGGGAACATATTACCTCTCCCGCTTAAAAGATTATTACCAGGGCAACCTTACCCTGGCCCTGGCTGCTTACAATGGCGGCCAGGGTAAGGTAAACAGGTGGCTGAGGGAGGGGATTTGGGACGGAGACAAGAAAAATATTGGGGATATACCGTACCGGGAAACCCGCGAATATATTCGCAAGGTAAAAAAAGCCCGCCAGAGGTACGAGCAGATTTATAATTCCGACGAAAATTGCGGGATTTAATTGCTCAAGCGACCTTTATTGCCTGGTATTGGGCGTCGGCGGGACATTTTTAAATACAGTTAAAAGGAGTGACGGCCATGTATAATATTACCCTGATAAGAGGTGACGGCGTTGGCCCTGATATTACCGGTGCAACTTTAAAGGTGCTTGACAGCCTGGGACTTTCCATAGCGTGGGAAGAAATGCCGGCGGGAGAAGAGGCGGTAAAGGAGTACGGGACACCTTTACCGGAACAGACAGTAGAATCTATCCGGCGTAATAAGATTGCACTTAAAGGACCTTTAACTACCCCGGTAGGGACCGGTTTTCGCAGCGTAAACGTTGCTTTAAGGCAAACCCTAAACCTTTACGCTAACCTGAGGCCCTCGAAGAGTTTTGAGGGTTTAGAATCGGTTTTTAAAGATATTGACCTGGTGGTAGTGCGTGAAAACACGGAAGACCTTTATTCCGGCGTAGAGCATATGGTGGGTGAGGATGCAGCGGAGAGTATTAAAATAATCACCCGGAAAGCTTCCGAAAAAATAGTAAGGTTTGCTTTTAATTACGCGGTTAACCAGGGGCGAAAAAAGGTGACCGCGGTACATAAAGCCAACATTTTAAAATTTAGTGACGGCCTTTTTTTGGAGGTAGCCAGGAAGGTAGCGGAAGAATACCCCGGGGTAGAATTCGAGGATCGGATAGTTGACAACATGTGTATGCAGCTGGTTCAAAAACCGCAGCAGTACGATGTAATGGTGATGCCCAACCTGTACGGAGATATCGTTTCCGACCTCTGTGCTGGCCTGGTAGGGGGGCTGGGAGTTACTCCTGCTGCAAATATAGGGGAGGAGGGTGCTGTTTTTGAACCGGTACACGGCAGTGCGCCCAAGTATGCCGGTAAGAACAGGGTGAACCCTACCGCCATGTTGCTCTCCTCAGTATTAATGCTGGAGCACCTGGGGGAACACCGGGAAGCGCAGAGGCTGGAGCAGGCCCTGCGTGAAGTTATATCAGAAGGCAAGAATACAACTTATGACCTGGGAGGAAACGCTTCTACTACGCATATGGCGGATGCAGTGGTGGAAAAGTTAAAATAAGGTCAACAACCTGCAAATCTATATATTGCCACAACCTGCAAACACAGAAATACCCAAATATAATAAATATTTGGGTATTTTTTTGAGCACGCTTTTTAATTATAATTGCTTTCCTTTTGTGGTTTTTGTTTTTTTCCTTCTTCTCCAGCCAGATTTTTTACGGAAATACCCATTTCTCTTGCTATTTCTTCTCTGAACTTTTTCAGTCTGTACTTATCCAGGTTCCGTTTTTGCCTTTTTCCCTTGTTGTATTTTTTAGCCACGGGTAGGCCTCCTTTCATTATCTGCTTGTTTACTTCCTTAACTTTATTTTTTTCCTTACCAGATTTCCTTATCCAGGTTTTAGACGGCTTTTTAATGGTAAATATTAACACTCAAAAACAGGTTTTTTAATGCGTATGAAAATTATATTTGGGGCTGTAATCACGCAAAATAAGTTTAAGATGGTTTTTAAATAAATTTAAAGGGGGAAAAGAGTAAGAATGAAAGACGGTGAGGAAAACAACGCGGTTACTGTAGCCAATCATGTAATAAAATACGGGGCTTGGTTGTTGGGGCTAATAATTGTGCTCTATTTTTTATCCCGCCACCTTTTTCCTTTTATTCAGTCTTTGTTTTAATTTTTGTTCCCCCCGGGAACAGCAGCAGTAAATGCCTGATTACTTACCAATATATTTTCCTGCGGGTAGGGGCATAATAAATAAAGGTACGGTTAAGTTAAGCGGTTAAGTTTAAATGGAAAGGAGGGAGATAGCGATGACGGTTTTTCATGTCATTCACATTGTAGTGGGCCTTTGGTTGGCCCTGGTAAACCTGACTGATATTCTTACACCAATGGCCCTGGTGTGGAATAATTTTATTCTTGGGCTGGTAGTGGCTGGTTATAACGCATATTATATTTTTATTCAGGGAAATGTAGATGTTCAGTCTAACTGAAAATAGAATAATCCCCCTTAAATTAGTTAGCCTGATGCTTAAAAAGCTCTTGACTGTGGTCAGCAGTCAAGAGCTTTTTACATTTAAGAAATATAAGTTTGTTTATAGAGCCAGGAAACGCGTTTAACCGGGATTAAAATCTAAATAAATTGTTTGCCGCAAATAAACCCCTCTTTTTCGCAGTTATTTGAAAATAAATACCATGGTATCCTAAATTCACGAGATTAATTACTTTACATAATATTTATCTGTTACTAAAAGAATTATAGCACATAAAAGCATATAATATGGTTTGCGTCAATAAGTTAATGTGCATATAATTAACATAAAATACGATATGCTTTTTCTGTTTTATAATAACTAAAAAGGAGGAAAGAACACTGGTTATTGCAGCGAGGACCGGGAAAAAAAAGGGTAAATGCTCAGGGTGTGGTACATTCAGGGTGTGGTACATATTGATGCCTTGAGAGAATTATGGCCAGACAAACTGCTTCTTGTTCCAGGGGAGGGACAAGCTATATTCAAGAGCATTATTCAAGAGCATAAGGAGGGAAGGCAGTGGAGCTGTCTGCCTGGGACAACAAGATAAAAACCTGGCAGGAAAAAAAGTAAAGGTGGGGATATTTGTCTATGCTTAAACGTAATACTACATACCTGGCAATTGTGCTGGTATTTGTGTGCGTGTTTGTGTTTCTATTTTATGCAGGTGACGCTGAAGCAAAAGAAGAAGAAACTGTAACGGTGACGGCAGAGCAGTTGAATTTCCGCCTGGGTCCCGGCACCCGGTATTATGCTATGGATGCCCTGGAAAGCGGCACCAGTGTGGAAGTTTTAGCAAAGCAGGACAGCTGGTTTTTGGTGAGTTTATCTGACGGAAGAACGGGGTGGATACACGGTTATTATACTACCGGTAGTTCCCCCGAAACTAAACTTTCCCTGCAGGGTATAGCCAAAGTGGAAATTACAGCTTCAAGTTTAAATATTCGAATGGGGCCCGGCCAGGAGTATACGGCCTTTGATCAGCTGCAGGGTGGTACTGAAGCTACCATACTGGCGGAAGAAAACGGCTGGCTCCTGGTAAAAACCAGGTACGGTTCTACTGGATGGGTTTATTCGGAATATACCAGGACCCTCAGCCAGGAGGTTACGGTAACTGCATCAACTTTAAACGTAAGAAGGGGACCGGGTACTTCTTACGAGGTAGTGGAGCAGTTTGAACAGGGGACTGCAGTTAAGGTTTTGCAGGAAAGCAACGATTGGATGAGGTTGTTCCTGGATGATGGAAGTACTGCCTGGATATACGGTTATTATACTTTAGATGCAGGAGATTCCGGCAGCGGCAGAGATGATGATGCTTCACAAGCGCCTTCACGGGGAGGGAGACAGTACCTACAAGGCCGAACCATAGCCATAGACCCTGGCCACGGCGGTAGAGATCCGGGAGCAGTTGGAGTAACCGGGCTGCAGGAAAAAGTTGTGGCCATGACTACAGCCAATAAAGTGGCCGGTTACTTGAGGGCTCAGGGTGCTGAGGTAGTGTTAACGCGTAGCGGTGATTATTTTGTTTCCCTGGCCCGAAGAGTGAATATTGCTCACAATGCTGGAGCGGATATTTTTGTAAGCATACACGCCAATTCTCATCCCAATCCCGGAATTTCTGGTACTGAGACTTACTACTACAATTATGGGGGTAATGCTTATTCTAGCCGTAAACTGGCCCGGTTGGTGCAGAATCAAATGGTAAGCGAATCCGGCCTTAGAAATATCGGGGTTAAGCATGGCAGCTTTTATGTAATTCGGGCACCCTGGATTCCCTCAGTTCTGGTGGAGCTAGGATTTCTTTCCAACTGGAACGACGAGAATTTACTAAAGCAGGACTGGTTTCTGGACGGACAGGCCCAAGCTATAACCAGGGGGATAATCAACTACTTTAACTAAAATATCTCCTCCCCGTTTTAAATCCTCCCCCGCCAGGGGGAGGATAATATTTTAGTAACCATGTGGGTGCTAATTGATCCCGGGGGTAGAGCTTTTGCCCCCGGGTTTTTTTACTTCCCTACCTCCAACCTCTAACTTCCAATAAGCCCGTCCTGAGCGATTATACTAAATTAATATCTCCCAGGGATCTAAGATTTTATTTAATAAAATTGTGGACAAAAGGCAGGAATATGTCGAAGTAAACAGAATTTCAAAATAGCAGGTGTATCCAGCCTAAAAATTTTGGCCCGGTCGCGTCTGTTCACTAAATTAGATTCACGTCTTAACGATGTATGGTTTTATATTTGATTTTATATTACTTTGCCGCTTTTTAAACCGTATAAAACTATAAAGACTTGCGGGTAGGGTATTATGGAAATAAACTTGATGCACGAGATATTTAAATTTCACGGGCATAACACGGCAGTGGATATGTTTTTCTTTTGCCTGGCCGAATATTCCTCTTATGCATTTGCGGTTCTTTTTTTAATTGCTCTGTGTTGTTATTTTTATATTAATTTTAAGAGAAACAGTGTAGAAAGGATATATTATTCTTATATCTATTTTTTACCTGCCGCGCTGCTGCTTAATAAAATAATCCGGGAGTTGATAAGCCGGGAAAGGCCTTACAACGTTATAAAAGAATTTGAATCCATGACCGAACCCATATTCCATTATTATGGGGATTCTTTTCCCAGCAATCATGCTGCAGCTTGTTTTGCTATAGCCGGGGCTGTTTACATGATGTCGCCGCGGGCGGGGTGGGGCTTTTTTGTGCTGTCGGTACTGGTTTCAGTCTCCAGGGTGTATGTAGGAGTACATTATCCTTCTGATGTGATCGCCGGTGCGATGGTAGCCTTTGTAGTGATGTTTATAATATTACGGAAATTTAGTGCGGTGGAAGGAGTTACAAGGAAATTGATCGACAGGTGTTTCCAGTTTGTTTCCCAGGCCCCGGTTTCTTTTGGCTTGAATATTAACTCAGGCAAAAATTCTAACAGCCGGTCCAGGCAGGAGGGACGGAACTGATTTATGGTCGAAAATATTGAAAAAGGGATGGAAGTTAAAATTCATACCGGCTATCATTTCCCCCCCATAAGGGGAGAGATCTCCAATATCATAGGGGGAAAGCTTTATGTTAAAATCCAGGACTCTTTTGATTTGAATATTGAAGTAAGCAAAAAAACTACCCTGGAGTTTGCCCTGGAGAAGAATGCTGCTCACCTGTGTTCCGGGTATATTGAATCCCTTATCCAGATAGACAGTTCCGTTATTGTAATAAGTAATTTGTCACCGCTTGAACGGTATCAGAGAAGGGGATTTGTTCGGGTGCCTGCTTCTTTGCGGGCCAGGTGCTCGGTCCGCAACAAGAGAATTGAAGCCATGATTCTTAATATCTCTGGAAGTGGTGCTTTGCTGTGCACCAAAGAGGAGCTTTTGAGTGATGATATTATCAGGTTAAAATTTGACCTGCCCCTGCAGCAGAAAACGAAAATAAATGTAGAAGCCCGTATTGCCAGGGAAGCAATGGAAAAAATTGAGGGCGCACCCTGGGATTACAAGTACGGAGTTGAATTTTTAAACATTCCCCAATCGCTGCAGGATAGAATAGTTAGTTATACCTTCAAGAAACTTACCAACAATTTATAAAAGCTGCCCCAGAACAGGGGGCGTTAGGCCGCGGCCAGGCATTTTAAAGCTTCACCGGGTACAATTACTACTTTTTTATTTGACGAAAGTTAAATAAAAAGATATAATTAAAGTAAACCTAAATGTCCGGACATTCGGATAAATATATTACCTGAAGGTGGTTGCTTTAAGTATGAAAAGGCTGGCTGGAGTAAATAAAGCCCTGCATCGGAACCGTCTGGGTGAGATAGGGGTAGAAGAGAGGAAAAACGCGGTTCGCCTGACCGGGAAAGTAGATTCCCGCGAACAGTACTTGAAAGCTGGCTATATTGCCGCGGGCAGGGGGTACCGGGGTGTAATTAATGATATAGAAGTAAATGCTGGCGGCGAAGGAGAGATGAATTTGCCTTCTTTCCAAGATAATGCCCTGGAGGGAAAGCATTTTAACGTGGCTGTAGTAGGGGGCGGAGTAATTGGGGCGGCTATAGCACGCGAGCTGACGCGGTGGAATCTCGATATTGTGCTGTTGGAGAAAGAAGAGGATCTGGCCCGCCACGCTTCCAGCCGGAACAACGGGGTAATTCATCCTGCTTTTGCTCCTTCTCCAGGCACAAATAAAGCCTATTACAACTGCTTCGGAAACCGTCTTTTTAACCGGGAGGCTGCGGAGCTGGGCATTAAAATAGAGTGGCCCGGATCGATGGGGCTGTTTACCCGCAGGTGGATGCGATTGTTAATGCCTTTTATACGCCACAGGGCACGTCAAAACGGGGTTCGCGGGGTAGAATACATAAGCCCGGAAAAATTAAAAAATTTGGAGCCTCACGTTAATCGCCGGTTTTGGGGAGCTGTTTTTTTCCCGGAAACCGGGAATGTTTCCCCCTACAAGTTAACTATCGCCTATGGGGAAAACGCAGCCGCAAACGGGGCCAGGGTGTTTTTGCAAACCGGGGTAGAAGGTTTTACCCGGGAGCAGGGGCGAATTACCGGGGTGCAAACCAACCGGGGAACTTTCGGAGCCGACGTGGTGATAAACGCCGCCGGCTTGTGGGCGGACCGCGTGGCGGAAATGGCGGGAGACCGGTATTATACCATCCATGCCCGCCGGGGAACTATTGCAGTGCTGGACAAAAAAGCCGGGCCCCTGGTTAACTATAACCTGGGCGTGCTTCCCCTGGCCGATACTAATACCAAGGGGGGCGGGGTAACCCTGTCCGTGGATGGCAATGTCCTGGCAGGGCCAACGGCCGAAGAAGTGCCCCGGCGCGAGGACTATTCCACCAGCCGCCTGGATATTGACTTTCTTTTTCAGCAACAGATGACTTTAAACGAGCTCCTGCGGCCCGACCACGCCATAACGTATTTTGCCGGAAATCGGGCTTGCACTTTTGAAGAAGATTTTATAGTTGAACCTTCACCCCATGTGGAAAACCTGATACATGTAGCGGGAATGCAATCGCCAGGTTTGACTGCGGTCCCGGCTGTTTCCCGGGAGGTAAGCCGGAAGGCGGTAGATATTTTGTCCAGCTATAGAAATGTAGACCCGGATCCCGGATTTTCTCCTTACCGGAAACCACCGATAGAGCTTTCACGCCTTTCCCTGGAGGAGCGCTCCCGTGTGATCAAAGAAAACCCCTCCTATGGCAGGATCGTCTGTCGCTGTGAAGTGGTAAGCGAGGGTGAAATAATCCATAGTTTGCAGTCTCCGCTGGGTGTGTTTACCCTGGATGGAATCAAGCGCCGGGTTCGTGCCGGGATGGGAAGGTGCCAGGGCGGTTTTTGCACTCCCCGCCTGGTGGATATACTGGCCCGGGAAGCCGGGGCAGATGTACGGCAGGTGCGCAAGTCGGGTCCGGGGTCGGAGCTTGTGTTAAAAAAGACCAAAGGTGAGGTGGACTACACAGGCTTCAAGTTAAAAGGCGTCCCGGGAAAAAAAGAGGAGGAGAACAGTGCAGCGGACAGATTTTAAAGTGGACACAGTAGTAATCGGATCCGGTCCTGCAGGCATGGCGGCGGCGGTTGCCGCGGCGGAAGAAGGGGCCGGGGTATGTGTAATTGAGCGGGAAGAACGCCCGGGTGGAATCCTCAAGCAGTGCATACACGACGGTTTTGGCCTCTTGCAATTCCAGGAAAAGTTAACCGGGCCGGAATACTCTTACCGCTACCTTCAGATGGTGGAAAACTTGCAAATACCAGTTTTGACGAAAACCTTTCTGATAGAGATACAGCATGAAGAAAACGGTTTTCGTCTTATTTTGCAGAATGAAAGCGGGGTGTTTTCGCTTAACCCCCGGGCGGTAATATATGCGGCAGGCTGCCGGGAGAAGACTTCCCGCCAGGTATTTTTACAGGGTACCAGGCCTGCCGGGGTAATTACTGCGGGCACCCTGCAGTACATGATTAACATACAGGGGTATTTGCCCGCGGGGAAATGCGTTATCCTGGGTTCCGGGGATATCGGGTTAATTATGGCGAGGCGCTTGACGCTGGAAGGTGCAGAGGTAGAAGGAGTTTACGAAATAAAAAGTGAACCTTCCGGGTTAACCCGGAACGTGGCACAGTGCCTGGAAGACTATCGTATACCGCTGCATCTTTCCCATACGGTAACCGAAATCCACGGAACGGAACGGCTTACCGGGGTTACGGTGGCCCGGGTAGACGAAAATTTTAAGCCCTTGTCCGGAACCGAAAAGTTTGTGCCTGTTGATACCCTGGTTCTTTCCGTGGGTTTGATACCGGAAAATGATATAATTGAAAGCCTGGGAGTGGAACTGGATTCCCGTACATCAGGGCCGGTAGTAGACCAGTATAACATGACCTCCCTGGAAGGCCTTTTTGTATGTGGAAATGCTTTGCACGTAAATGACCTGGTGGATTACGTTTCGGAAAGCGGTGAAACAGCCGGCAGGGCCGCGGCGGAGTACGCGGCCCGGGGACTTAATCATGGCGATAGCAACGGAAAAAGGGTTAACCTTACTCCAGGAAATGGTATAATGTACGTAGTGCCGCAGCAGTGGAAAATACCGATGGAGGAAGAAACAGTTTTTTATTTTCGCTCCAGGGAAACGGTATTCCGGGCGGAACTGGAAGTAGCAGCCGGGAATCAGGTGATTTGTCGCGAAAAATACCCGGTGTTGCGCCCGCCAGAAATGGAAAGGCTGGTAATTGAGCCCTACCTGATTCCGCCGGGCACGAAAGAAATACAGTTCCGGCTCCGCTGTTAGGCACACTGTGTGCCATGGATACGGCTGCGGTTTGAAGAGTTGGAGAACGGGAGGTGTAAGGCAGAATGCAGGAGAACAGGGCGAGTTTTACCTGTATAGTATGCCCCCTGGGGTGCTCCCTGGTGGTGTTCGAAGACCCGGGTGGTGAGGATAATTTGTTGGTAGAAGGAAACCGGTGCCGGCGCGGTGAAGAATATGCCGTGGAGGAATACCGTAATCCCTGCCGGTCTTTGACTACCACGGTAGCTACTGTTTTTAAAGACTGTCCCCGGCTTCCGGTTCGTACCAGGGGCGAAATTCTATTAAAAGATATATTCAGGGCCATGCAACAGATTAATTCCCTGAAGGTGGAACAGCACATGAAGCCCGGGGAGGTAGTAATACAGGACCTGGTGGGCACGGGAGTGCCAGTAATAGCTACCGGTTCTACCAGGCCCGTTTTAGAGGGGTGCTCAAATGTCCGAGCTGGTTTTAAGTATTGACTGCGGGACGCAGAGCCTGCGTACCCTGATATTTGATCGAAACGGCAGCATCCGGGCTTCGGCTAAAAGAGAATACGAGCCTTACTTCAGCCGCAACCCCGGCTGGGCTGAACAAGACCCGGAACTGTTGTGGAATTCCCTGGTTGGCACCTGCCGGGAACTAAAGGAAAATTACCCGGGGGAAGTTGCCCAAATATGTGGGGTTGCAGTTACTTCGCAGCGGGCCACTTTTATTATTGCGGATGAAAAAGGAATCCCTTTAAGGCCGGCCATTACCTGGATGGATCAGCGCAAGGCAAAAAACAAGGCGCGTTTTGGGCCGGGGCAGCGTATGGCCCTTAAAACGGCCGGGATGTATGAGCCAGTTCGGGTGCTGGAGAGGGAAGGCAAGTTGAACTGGATACGGCAGAACGAGCTGCACTTGTGGGAAAAAGCGCACAAGGTGCTGCAGGTTTCCGGTTTTTTAAATTTTCGCCTTACCGGCAATTTTGCCGATTCTGTAGCCTCCCAGATAGGGCACCTGCCTTTCGACTACCGCCGGCTTGAATGGGCCAGGCCGCGGGACATAAAAAGCATGATATACCCGGTAGAGAAAGAAAAGCTGTGCACCCTGGCGGCACCGGGAACGGTTTTGGGGCATATAACAGGGGAAGCCGCCCGGGAAACCGGGCTTTCCGCCGGTGTGCCCGTATTTGCTGCCGGTTCCGACAAGGGGTGCGAAACTATTGGAACGGGGTGCACTTCCCCGCGGCAGGCCAGTCTCAGCCTGGGAACTACCGCTACTGTTCAGACTACTTCCGGCTTTTACTGTGAACCCATTCGTTTCCTGCCGGCCTATCCCGCGCCCGTACCGGGAATGTTCAACCCTGAAGTCCAGGTGTTCCGTGGCTTTTGGATGCTCCGCTGGTTCCGGCAGGAGTTCGGGATGCGGGAAATGGAAGAAGCAAAGAAGATGGAGGTGGCCCCGGAGGTCCTCTTGAACCGCCTGCTCCGCGAAGTGCCTCCCGGTTCCATGGGGCTGGTCCTCCAGCCTTTTTGGGGGCCCGACCCCAAGAACCCGGAAGCCAAAGGAGCGGTTATTGGTTTCAGCGACGTCCATACCCGGGCCCATATTTACCGGGCCATTATAGAAGGGTTGGGGTACGCTCTCCTGGACGGCCTTAACCAGATACAGAAGGCTACTAAAACCCGGGTGGAGAAACTGATGCTGGCCGGCGGGGCTTCCACCAGCGATGACATCTGCCGCATTATAGCCAGTATTTTCAACCTGCCGGCGGCGCGGGGCACTTCCAGCGAGGCTTCCGCCCTGGGTGCTGCCATGGTGGCCTACGTGGGGATGGGGGTATACAGCGATTTTGATGAAGCTATAAAGGCCATGGTCCGCCACGAAAAAGAATTTCTCCCCGACCCGGACCACGCTTACATATACAGCCAGCTTTACCGGCGCGTTTACTGCAAAATGTACGGCAGCCTCCGTCCCGTTTACCGGGAAATCCGTTCTATCACCGGTTACCCGGAAAAGATATAAACAAAATAAATATGATAACTACTCACGGTGTGAAAGCTTAGAAGCCAGAAGTCAGAGGCCAGAAACAGGAGGCAAGAGACAAGAGGCAAGAAGCAAGAGACAAGATAAAAGCCCTTCCACATGGAGAGTAGGGCCTGGTGTCAAGTTACCATTAACCACATAGAGCCTGGGTAGTTACTAAATAAGATAATCAAGGAGGCTATTATATGTTTAAAAAGGAAGAATTTGTACCAGATTGGTACCACCGTGTTCCTCCTCCTGGTTCGTACCGCTCCATATTTAAGTGGGGGTACCCGGACTCTTTTAAACATCCCAATCCCCGCCTTTATAAACTCATGAAAGAAGTCTTTGACTTGACCGATGACCATTTTAAAGAAAAACAGGAAGTGGGAGAAGAAGAAGTCAGCATCGAGGCCACGGTTAATTTATCCGAAAAGCAGCTGGAGAAACTAAAGTCCATTGTAGGAGAGGAAAACGTGCTCACCGACGATTATTCCCGCCTGCGGGTGTCGTACGGGAAGATGATGTACGACCTTATGCGGCTGCGCAAAAAAATTGCCGAGAATGTCCCCGATGCGGTGGCTTCACCGCGGAACAAAGATGAGGTGCAGCTTCTGGTGAATTACTGCCATGAAGAAAAAATACCGCTAATACCATTTGGAGGCGGTTCCGGGGTTATGAGAGGTAATGAATGCCCCTTGGGCGGTATTACGCTGGATATGTCGCAGCATATGAACCACATAAGGGAAGTCAATCCCCTGGACCAGACGGTTACCGTGGAAGCCGGGATCATGGGACCCGACCTGGAAGAAGCCTTGAACCGGGCTCCAGAGCGTTTTGGCACCAAGCACAGTTATACCTGCGGGCACCTGCCTCAGTCTTTTCATTCCGCCACGGTTGGCGGATGGGTAGTAACCCGGGGTGCGGGTCAGAACTCTACCTATTATGGGAAAATAGAGCACTTGGTAGTAAGCCAGGAATACGTGACACCCCGGGGTAAGTTTGTCACCAAAGATTTTCCGGCCTCAGCAACCGGACCCATGCTGGATTATATTTTTATTGGTTCCGAAGGCTCCTACGGCGTACTGGTAGAAACAACCTTGAAGATATTCCGCAACCGCCCGGAAAACACCCGCCGCTTCAGCTACGTTTTCCGCAGCTGGCAGGAGGCGCTGCAGGCGGTGCGCGAGGTATCGCAGGGGGAATTCGGCCTGCCTTCGGTGTTTCGCCTCTCCGACCCGGAAGAGACGGAAATTGGTATGCGCCTTTACGGGGTGCAGGGAACCGTATTGGACCGCTATCTTCAGCTTCGCGGTTATAAGCCGGGAGAAAGGTGTATGCTTTTGGGCACTGCGGATGGGGAAAAAGGCTTTGCCCGCCGCGTGGCGAAAATGGTTCACCGGGCCGCCAAAAAGCATGGGGGTATGTCTACCACCGGTTATGTGGCCAGGCGGTGGGAGCACGGAAGGTTTATGGACCCATACATGCGTGAAGACTTGCAGGATTACGGTATTATTATTGACACCCTGGAATGCACCGTTAACTGGAGCAATATAGAAAAAGTGTGGCACCAGGTTCGCTCCTACTGTAAATCCCGGCCCCGCACTATTTGTATGTCTCACGCTTCGCATTTTTACCCGCAGGGCACCAACCTTTATTTTATCTTTATTGCCCGGATGGAGATGGAAGAATACATGGAGTACCAGGGCGGCATTGTGGATCGTATATACTCTGCCGGGGCGGCGTTAAGCCACCACCACGGCATTGGCCGTATGTTGGCCCCGTGGTACGAAGATTACCTGGGCTCTAACCAGCTTCATTTGTTGCGTGCCGTAAAGAACCATCTGGACCCGGGAAATATTTTAAACCCCGGCGGCAACCTGGCCCTGGACTACCGTGGCCCCGGGCGAACCTTTTTCACCAGCCCCGATTGATCACTAACTGTCAGGGATGGGGCTGAAAATGAAGAAAAACAGTTAAAAAAGCTTCTCAGGTGAAGTTAAGGTCGGACTTGATGGAATAGAGGTCACCGCGGAAGTGAAATACCAGGTAGAAAAAAGGCTGTTCGTTGGTAGAATGGATGGTTCTGGTTAGCCGAAGTAGCGGGGCCCCGGTTTCAATATTTAAAAAGGAGGCCATCTCCTGGCCGGCGGAAACCGAGCGTATTTCTACCTGTATACGTCCCAGGGGTATTTGTTTTTCGTATACCAGGTAATCATAGAATGAGCCGGAGAGTTTTTCCGGCTCTATTTCTTCTACAACTGTAGATTTCAAGTAGGAATCTTCTACTGCTACCGGCACGCGGTCTGCCAGCCTCAAACGTCTGAAATAGAATATTTTTTCCTCCGGTGGAATGTTTAAGGCCTCAGAAGCTTCATGAGGAGGATATATTTCCTCTAAATCTATTAGTTTTGCACCGGGTTGGACTCCGCGTTTTATCATTTCCGCAGAAAATGAAACCAGGCTTTCCAGGCTGTCTTCGGGCCTTTTGCGGCATACCACCGTTCCGATGCCCCGACGGCGGTACAGGTAGCCTTCGTTTACCAGCTGCAGGATTGCTCTCCGTACGGTTTCCCTCCCTACTCCGTATTCTTTCATGAGGGCTGTTTCAGAAGGTATCATATTGTTTTCCGGCCATTCTTCCCGGTTAATTTTCTTTTTTAACTCTTCGTATAGCTGGCGGTAAAGCGGGATCCCTTTTTGTGTATTAAATATCACCTGTAATCACCTTATAAAATTATCTTCAATAATCTTCAATGTCTTCAATGATGTCTTCAATGATGTCTTCAATGATGTAACTTTCTTTTTTTTCTTTATTCCGGATAAATAATATCACAATCAATACCCCTTGTCTAATTTTTTCAGTATCCCAGGCAAAGGGCTATTTTGGTGTGGTGGTGAAAAAACCGTAGCGGATAGTTTTATTCTACCCGTTAAATACCGAATTGCCGGTGAAGGGGGAAGGGTGGGCTATTGACAAAGTGAAATTAATATCATATTATTAGCATGGGTTTAAGGTAGCATGGGTTTAAGGCTGAAAATAGACTTTATTGCGAGATTTTTAAGACTTTTTGTCCATTTTGATAGTTGATGATATTTTAAAAGTGCAGCTAACAAGAGTGACGAGAGAGTGACGAGAGTAAAAGATTGGAGAAAGCTTTTAACTACAATTTAAAAGCTGACTGAAGCAGCAGCCGGGTAGTAAATCTTAAAGGAAACTGCTTGCTTGATGAGCTTTTTTTTTAAGTGCTCATAATTACATAAATTAAATGGTTGGTTATTATTTAACCACCAAACGAGCCGTAGAAAAATGAGAACTTATTATCAGGGACAAGGGGATGCTCGCGTGGTTTTAACTGAAAGCGGATTTTCCGAAACAAGGCAGGTGATGCCCGGGGAAAGATGAATTGTCTGGCATGACGGCAAATTTTAAGCAATTTACTTTATACGTAATAATCTGGGACAAGAAATGGAGGGAAGAAGTTTGAGGGAAGAGCTCCAAAAAATACTGGCCCCTTTTAAAGGCGAGAAAAAAGATGTTATACCCATGCTGCAGGCGGTGCAGAACGAGTACAGTTACCTTCCCGAAGAAGCTTTTGAATCGATAGCAGAGTACAGCGGTGTTCCGGAAAGCAAAGTATACGGTGCTGCCACGTTTTATTCTCAGTTTTATTTTTCGCCCCGGGGAGATTATGAAGTTAAAGTTTGCCTGGGGACGGCCTGCCATGTAAGAGGCGCTGCCCAGATCATGGAATCGTTAGAACGGGAACTGGACATCTGCTGCGGTGAGACTACCTCCGACTACAAGTACAGCCTTGAACGGGTTAACTGTGTGGGATCATGTGCCCTGGCTCCGGTTGTAATGGTGGGGGACGATGTTTACGGCAGGCTGGAACCCAAGAAGGTAAAGGAGGTACTGGATAAAAGTGCGTCAGAAGTTTGATACCATAGAAAAAGAAGCCCGGAAAGCGTGGGAAGAGCTGCAGGAAAGCGGCGTTCCCCAGGTGCTGGTAGGCGCGGCTACCTGTGGTAATGCTACCGGGGGTCAGGACGTAATAAAAGCCGTCTACAAGAAGTTAAAAGAGAAAAACGGTAAAGCGGTAGTGAAACAGGTAGGGTGCATTGGTCTGTGCTATGCCGAGGTCCTGGTGGATATTATCAAGCCGGGTATGCCCCGCATATGCTACAGCGAAATGACCCCGGAAAAGGCGGAAGAGTTAATTGAAAGCTACCTGTTTAACGATGATCCCCGGCCGGATATGGCCCTGGGTCATTTTGGTGAAGAGGGGCCGGAAGGGATACCAAAGATTTCCGAGCTACCCGTTTTTAAAAGCCAGCAGAGGGTTATTTTAAAAAACTGCGGCCATGTGGATCCGGAAAGCATTGAAGAGTATATTGTAAACGACGGTTATAAGGGTCTTTTGAAGTGCCTGGAGCAGAAACCGGAAGATATTGTGGATGAAGTTACCAGTTCACGCCTGCGCGGAAGGGGAGGGGCTGGTTTTCCTGCCGGTCGTAAATGGTCATCTTGCCTCAAGGCACAGGCGGATGAAAAATATGTTATCTGCAACGCTGACGAAGGTGATCCCGGCGCCTTTATGGACCGCTCCGTTCTGGAAGGCGATCCCCATTCCGTAATCGAGGGTATGACCATAGCCGGATATGCTATAGGCGCTTCTAAAGGGTATTTATACGTTCGCGCGGAGTATCCCCTGGCTATAGCCCGCCTGAGGAAAGCTATAGCCCAGGCCAAGGAAAAAAACCTGCTGGGTGAGGATATCCTGGGAAGCGGGTTTAATTTTGACCTGGAAATATTCCAGGGAGCGGGCGCTTTTGTTTGCGGTGAATCTACGGCGCTGGTTATGTCTATAGAAGGAAACCGGGGGATGCCCAAACCCCTGCCCCGGCCCAGAACTACCGAGGCGGGCCTCTGGGGCAGACCTACCCTGCTAAACAACGTTAAAACTTTTTCCGTAGTGCCGCAGATCCTGAACAAGGGCGCGGACTGGTTTGCCAGTATCGGAACCGAGGGAAGCCCGGGGACTGCCGTGTTTGCCCTTACCGGTAAGATCAACCGAAGCGGCCTTATTGAAGTGCCCATGGGAATTGAGCTGGAAAAGATTATCCGGGAGATAGGCGGCGATATACTTGACGACAAAGAGTTTAAGGCTGTTCAGACCGGCGGCCCTTCCGGAGGCTGTCTGCCGCTTGACAAGCTTGACCTCCCGGTTGATTTCGACAGCCTGCTGGAAGCAGGTTCCATGATGGGTTCGGGTGGTATGGTGGTAATGGACAAGGATACCTGCATGGTGGACGTGGCCCGGTATTTCCTGGACTTTACTTTTGAGGAATCCTGCGGCCAGTGCGCCCCCTGCCGGTTGGGCACGGCACAAATGCTCAGCATCCTGGACGATATATGCGAAGGCAGGGGCAGGGAAGGGGATATTGAATTGCTCCTTGAGTTGGGAGATTCTATTATTAAAGGAACTATCTGCGGACTGGGTAATACTGCGCCCAACCCGGTTTTAAGTACCATCGAGTATTTCCGGGATGAATACGAAGCGCATATCAGGGATAAAAGCTGTCCTGCCCTGGTTTGCAAGAGCCTTATTGTATACACCATCAATGAGGAGAAATGCAACGGGTGCGGGCGCTGCCGTAAAAGCTGCCCCGTGGAAGCTATCATCGGCGAGAAAAAAGAACCTCATAAAATTGACCAGAGCAAGTGCACCAAGTGCGGTATCTGTTATCAGGAATGCCCAGATCGCTTTGGCGCCGTAGAGCGCAAAACCGGCCAAGAAAACCTGTCTGTGGTGAACTGAAAGGATGGTAATATATGGTTAAACTGAACATAAACGGGATAGAAGTTCAAGCAAAAGAGGGTGTGACGGTTTTTGAAGCGGCGGAGCAGGTAGGAATTTATATCCCTACTCTCTGCCATCATCCCGATCTTTCTACTTTTGGCGCTTGCCGCGTATGTATGGTCGAGGCAAACGGGCGACTGGTAACCGCCTGCCGCGCACCGGTGGAAGACGGGATGGTAGTGAAGACCGACACGGAGGACGTCAACAAGGTGCGTCTTTACAATGTGGAGCTGACCCTGGCTTACCACAACCAGGACTGCCAGACCTGTTCCCGCAATGGAAACTGCAAACTGCAGGAGGTAGCCAGGTTTGTGGGGGTAACCCCGGAAAGTATGGAGGGCATAAGGCGCTCCCGGGTGGAGCAGTTCATAGATGACAGCAATCCCTTTTTCCACCGTGATAACACCAAGTGTATTCTCTGCGGCATCTGTATCCGCACCTGTGAAGAAATAAACGGGGTTTCCGCCATTGATTTTGCTTTCCGCGGCTACAAAACCGCGGTAAGCACAGTGGGAGATAAGCCTATAAAGGAATCCAGGTGCGAATCCTGCGGGGAATGCCTGGAGCGGTGCCCCACCGGAGCGTTGTACCGCAGCAAGCCCGCGGTTCCGGAGCGGGAAGTGGAAAGCGTGTGCACCTACTGCGGCGTGGGCTGCGGTATTTATCTTGGGGTTCGCGGGGAAAAAGTGGTAAGTGTGCGCGGCAACGAGGAGAACCCCGCCAACCGCGGAGACCTGTGTGTTAAAGGAAGGTTTGGTTTTGATTTTGTCAACCACCCCGACCGTTTAAAGACTCCGCTCATGAAAAAGAACGGGAACTGGCAAGAGGTATCCTGGGAGGAAGCTTTAAGTTTTGTAGCTGATAAAATAAACGGTCTGAGGAAAGAACACGGCTCGCAGGTGCTAGGCGGGGTCAGTTCCGCCCGCTGTACCAACGAGGAAAACTACTTGTTTCAAAAGCTGTTTCGCTCCATGGGAACTAACAACGTAGACCACTGCGCCCGCCTTTGACATGCCCCCACTGTAGCCGGTCTGGCTACAACATTCGGCAGTGGGGCCATGACCAACAGTTTAGGTGATATAGAAGAAGCAGAAGCTTTCTTTATAACCGGTTCCAATACCACGGAAACCCACCCGGTAATTTCTTACCGGGTAAGGAGGGCCAAAAAGCGCGGGGCCAAGGTGATAGTAGCTGACCCGCGGCGGATAAGGATGGCAGAAGAAGCTGACGTGTTTTTGCAGCTTAAACCCGGCACCAACGTGGCCCTACTGCAGGGTATAGCCAAGGTAATTCTTGAGGAAAAACTTTACCAGGAAGAATTTGTGCGCGAAAAATGCGAAGGCTTCGACGAGTTTGCTGAAGCCTTGCAAGCGGTTAAGCTGGATGAAGTTTCTAAAATTACCGGGGTTCCCGAGGAGAAGATAACCCAGGCTGCCCGGATATACGCCGGGAACAAGCCGGCCACCATCCTGTACGCCATGGGTATAACCCAGCATGCCCAGGGAACCGACAATGTGCTGGCCCTGGCCAGCCTGGCCATGCTTACCGGAAACATGGGTAAGCGAGGCGGGGGAGTAAACCCGCTGCGCGGGCAGAATAACGTGCAGGGAGCCTGCGACATGGCGGCTCTGCCCAACGTTTTCCCCGGTTATCAGCCGGTGACCTCGGAAGAAGCCCGCAAGAAGTTCGAGAAGGCCTACGGGGCTGAGATCCCCGGCAAACCGGGCAAGCCCATGACCGTCATGTTCAAGGAAGCTCTCACGGGCGGTATCAAGGGCCTTTATATTATGGGAGAAAACCCGGTGATGAGCGAGGCAGATTCTGCCAAAGCCAGGGAGGCTTTGCAGAAGATGGAGCTGGTAGTAGTCCAGGACATCTTTTTCAACGAAACGTGCGAATATGCCGATGTGGTTTTGCCCGCGGCCTCTTTTGCTGAAAAGGATGGCTCTTTTGTAAATACGGAAAGGCGGGTGCAGCGGATAAGGAAAGCTATAAACCCGCCGGGAGAAGCCAAAAGCGATACGGAGATAATCAGCGAGTTGGCAGGAAAGATCGGCCTGAAAGGCTTTAACTACAGCAGCCAGGAGGAAATAATGCAGGAAATTGCTTCCCTGGTTCCCAAGTGGGCCGGTATCAATTATAAGCGTATGGAAAACGGGGGTATATGCTGGCCCTGCCCGGATGAAAATCACCCCGGAACCCCTATTCTTTACACGGAGAAATTCCTGCGGGAAAGCGGAAAAGCGTTGTTCAAGCCGGTGACTTACCAGGAACCGCAGGAAACACCCGACGAAGAATATCCTTTTGCCCTTACCACCGGCAGGATCCTTTACCATTACCATACCGGCACCATGACGCGCAGGGTGGAAGGTTTAAGCTCTCTCTACGGGGCGGAAAAAGTATGGATAAACCAAAATGATGCAGAAAAAATGGATATAAACCAGGGCGACAGGGTTAAAGTAGCTTCCCGCAGGGGTGAAGTTACCGCCGAAGCCATGCCCGCCAGGGAAGTGCTGGAAGGGACCGTGTTTATGACTTTCCACTTTGCCGAAGCCTGTGCCAACGAGCTTACCAACACGGCCATGGACCCGGTAGCCAAAATACCGGAGCTGAAAGTATGTGCGGTAAAAGTGGAGCGGGCTTAGAAGACACAGAAGCTTAAGTGTAACTAACCATAAAAAATTGACAGAAGCGGGAGGGAAAGCAAAAATGCTGTCCTCCCGCTTTTTAATCTCCTATATTGTTGCTTTTTATCCCGTTATTTTAAAAAAATAATTAAAGTTCATAGAAGGTAGTCAGAATTTAGTGAAGAATTAAATAAAAAGCCATGTTGTTAGTTATTAGTTTCTTCGGGAGTGTTGTAGCATGAAAAAATTTCACGCTATTATCATAATAGTAATGTCTTTTGCAATACCAGTTATTGGTTTAACGCTTCCCCCCAGTAATTTTGCGGTTACTCTCCCGGCTATTTTAGCTATAGTGCTGGTTACTTATGCTACCTTTGTTTATTCTATCCGGGCCAACCTGGTGTTGGCCCTGTGGTGTTCTATATTTGTAACGGTAATCTTTTATTATTACCATGGTTACGAGGAAATGACCGTGGCTTTTGCCAGCCTGGCAGGGGGAGTGGCTTGTATTTTTTTTATTGCTTTTTTTGTAGGCAAGCTACAGAAGGATATAAGCCTGGCCACGGAAGAAATAAGGAGATCCCGGCAGAGATATGAAAATATTATTAACAGTATTGAAGAAGGATTTTACGAAACCGACATTGAAGGAAATATAACCTTTGTGAACCGGGCCATATGCAGTATGCTGGGCTATTCTGCCGGAGAGCTGTTGGGTAAAAACTTTAAAGACATTTTTAAAAATCCGGAGGATATTTTAGATACTTTTAAAGAGCTCTATATCGGAGGAAAAGATGTGCTCCGGCTGTACCAGGAAGCGGTAAGTAAAAAGGGAAATGCTATCCCTGTAGAGCTTTCTGTTTATACGATAAATGAAGGGGAGAAAGAAGGTAAAGTGGTAGGTTTCCGGGGGGTGGCCCAGGATATTACCGAAAGAAAGAAACATGAAGACAGGCTAGAGCAGCTAAGCCTGTACGATCAGTTAACCGGGTTTTACAATCGAAATTATTTCCGCCAGAAGATGAAAGAAATAGAAGGAAGCGGTAGCTACCCTGTTTCTATTATTTCTATTGATTTGGACGGCCTTAAGATTGTTAACGATACATTTGGACACCAGTGGGGTGATGAGTATATAAGGATCTGCGCCGATATTTTAAGGCAGTCCCTGCGCAAAGATGAAATAATTGCCAGGGTGGGAGGAGATGAATTTGGCGTATTACTGCCCTATACCAGCCCGGAAAACAGCGAAGCGATCTTGCAGAGAATAAACCAACATGTGGAAGAATACAACCGCAAACATTACCAGAGGCGCTTTCCTATAAGTATGTCCATGGGAGTAGCTACCTGCCCGGACGACTTCCAGCGCCTTGAAGAAACGTACAGTGAGGCGGATAACCGCATGTATGCCAACAAGCTTAACCAGGGGACGCAGGCCCGAAACAAGATTATCAATACTTTGCTGGTTACGCTTTCAGAGCGCGATTATATAACCAGCGGGCATGCAGAAAGGCTATATGAATTTTGCCAGGAAATGGGTAAAGAAATCAACCTTTCTTACGCCCAGATAACTAATTTACTGCTTTTAGCACGTGTTCACGATCTGGGTAAAGTAGGAATTCCCGACCATATCCTTTACAAGGAGGGCCCGTTGACTTCGGAGGAGTGGGAAATAATGAAAACCCATTCGGAAATAGGATACCGGATAGCTCAGTCATCCACCGAGCTTTACAATATAGCGGAATTAATACTTTTGCACCACGAGAGGTGGGATGGAACTGGATATCCCCAGGGTGTAAAGGGCAGGGAGATACCGGTGGAGTGCCGGGTGTTGGCTATAGCCGATGCCTACGATGTCATGACCAATGACCGCCCCTACAAGAAAAAAATAAGCCACGAAGAGGCAATTGAGGAAATCAAACGCTGTTCCGGGACTCAATTCGACCCCGAGCTGGTGGAGGTGTTTGTAAAACTGCAGGAGAAAAAGTAAAGTAATCGGTGGCTGTATTGCCGTGGAAACCGTTTTTACCTTTTGCACGTGGGCCCGAGGTTGAACGGTTTTTTTGTGTACTTTGCTCCTGTACGGAGGTATGGATATTTACCCATTGACAATCCCGGGATGGTACTATAATCTATAAATGTGTTACCATTTTAATATATAGTAACACGATATGCTTCAATTATTTATATTTGTGTTACGGGGGAGGAAATTCTGATGGCGGTAACGGAACAAAACCGGATTAATAGCTACTGGACTAACCGTGCCAACAGCTACAGTGAGAAAACCAGGAAAGACATGAGTTCTTTCAAGAAGGCTGCTTACCGGGAACTGCTCCGGAAGTATACTGAAAGCGGTGATAAGCATGTCCTGGAACTGGGGGCAGGCCCCGGGTTTTTGTCCATTTTAATGGCGGAGACGGGTTTTAGTGTTACCGTAACCGACAGCTCCAGAGAAATGGTAGAAGAAGCAAATATTGAAGTTCAACAAGAACCAAATAAGGAAAATAAGAGGTGAAGATATAGCACTTATTCCTCAAAACCCTGCTGGTTCTCTGAATCCTCTGCTTAGCATTAAAACTCAGGTAGTAGAAGCATTGCAAAAAAGCAAAAAGCTGCCTATAGAAAAAGCGGTGCAGAGAACCGTGGAATTGCTTCAAGCCTTGAATATCCCCCACCCCGCTCAGCTGATGGAAAGGTATCCCCATCAGCTGAGCGGGGGGATGAACCAGAGAATACTAGCTGCCATAGGTATGGCGGCGGAACCCGGGCTGCTTATAGCCGATGAACCCACCAGGGGGCTGGATGCTTTAATAAGAGGACAGGTAGTGAACCTGTTTGAAGACATAAAAGAGAAGGCCGGCGCTTCCATCCTGTTTATAACCCACGACTTAAAGGTGGCACGCAGGCTGTGTGACGAGGTGGCGGTAATGTACCGCGGAAAAATTGTGGAGCTTGCCCCTGCCGGCTCTTTATTTTCTCATCCACGGCACCCTTATACCAGGGCGCTTTTAAACGCACTGCCGGAAAACGGTCTTAAAGCTGTAGATGCAGGGGAAGATATGCAAAGGCCTTATGATTTGGATAAAGGCTGTAGCTATTATATGAACTGCCCACAGGCGGACCCGGGGTGCGGCAGGGAGTTTCCGTATATGCGAGAAATAAAAGCGGGTCACCGGGTGAGGTGTATGAACGTTGTTGAAGACGCAAAAACTGCAAAAAGCGTTTCCTGCGTCTCCGGCTAGTCTCCTCAAAAGAAATTCTATTAACGCGGTAGACAGTGTTTCCCTGGAGATAAAAACGGGGGAAATGATGGGGCTGGTAGGAGAAAGCGGGTGCGGTAAAACCACCCTGGGCCAGCTGCTGGTGAAGCTGCTGGAGCCCTCAGGTGGAAAGATTTATTTTAAAGACAGGGATATAACCGGTTTAAATGGTAAAAAAGTTTTCGACCTCCGCCGGCGTATGCAGATAGTATTCCAGCATCCCGAGAGTGCTTTTAACCCCCGCATGCGTGTTTACGACAGCATGGCTGAGCCCGTGCGGATACACGGTCTGGCCGAAAACAGGCAGGTGGAAAAAGACATAATCTATCACTCGTTAAAGGAAGTGGGTATAGAAAAAGAGCTTTTGGGGCGCTACCCCCGGGAGTTAAGCGGCGGACAGATCCAGAGGCTGGCCTTGGCCAGAGTTTTAATTTTAAAGCCGGAGTTTGTAGTAGCCGATGAACCTACTTCCATGCTGGATGTTTCCGTGCAGGCACAGGTCCTGGAACTCATGCAGAAGCTAAAGCAGGACTACGGTATTACCATGCTATTTATTTCCCACGACCTGGAAGTCGTCCGCTGCATTAGCGACAGGCTGGCGGTTATGCGCGGGGGACAAATTGTTGAGGTGGGGAAGGTAGAAGAAGTGTTTGAGCATCCCGGGCACCCGTATTCGAAGGAGCTGTTTTCCACTTTAAGGTTTTTATAAATTAATGACATTGTTTTAACCGCCCGGGCCTGGTTTTGTAATCATAGAGTAAAAAGGCGAAAATTAAAAGTTAAAAAAGGGGCTGATGTGGTATGAGCAGGGAGCGGGAAGTAAAAAGCCACTTTGATGAAGAAGCTAAAATTTACGATGAATTAATAACCGGGATTATACCTTATTACCGGGAAATGGTTGAAGCCCTGGTAGATGCGATTCCTGTTTCCGGGGATAGTGATGTCAAAGTGCTGGACCTGGGGTGCGGTACGGGAACGGTGGCTGGTAAAATTAAAGAAAGATACCCCGGGGCCAGCGTAACCTGTATGGATGTAGCGCCGAACATGCTGGAGGAAGCAAAAGAGAGGTTGAAGGGTTACGATAATTTGGATTTTGTACAGGGTGATTTTTACTCTCTAAGCGAAGAAGAATCTTACCACGTAATTGTATCTTCCCTTGCCCTGCATCACCTGGAGAGCGATGAGGATAAAAAACAAAACTACCGAAGTATTTACAGGGCTTTAAAAAAAGGGGGCGCATTTTATAACGCGGATATAGTAAGCGGGCCCGGTGAATTTACGCACCGGCTTTACCTGGAAAAATGGAAGGAACATATGCGGAAAAGTTTTTCGGAAGAAGAGATAGAAAAGGAAATGATACCGCGGCATAAAAGGGAAGATCGCCCCACCACCATTTTTAACCACCTGAAATGGCTGCAAGAAACTGGTTTCAAAGAGGTTGAAGTGGTCTGGAAATATTACCAGCTTGCCGTATACGGGGGAGTAAAATGATCCCTGGTGGTACAGGGGAGGGTTTTGTGTACCCATTACAGGTGCATGAGAACCCTCCCTGTGCCCCGAGGCCGACAATCTACAAGTTACGACAATTTTTTTGTTTCCAGTATTTTGCCTGGAAAGATTTCTTTCCACCTGGAAACTAGAACGGGTTGTCGGGGTTTGCCCCGGCCTGCCGCAGAAATTTTTCATGTGTCTTCTTGATCCTCTAATTTTTCACAGCATTGCATTGAGCGGAGTTAAAAATTAAATAAAGATATTTTTGATATTTAGCTTCATAATAACAGGTTATTGTGATATAATCTATCTGCAGAAAGTTAACAATAATCAGAAAAGAACAAATTTGAAAAAAGGTAAAATCAAAAGATAGAGGTGGCTTCCCATGCTGTGGGAAATGGAAAAAGAAGATTTGACCAGGGAAGAAAGTTTAAAAAAGGAAGAAGCGGAAACCAGCAATTCATCCTGGTTTATAGAAGATGAATTCGAGCTTTTACTGGCAGTTAGCCGTGTTTCTGCAGCTATAAGCGGCCTGGGCAATCTTGACGCCATTTTAAAAATAGGTCTGGATACTACCTTGAAAACCATGAAAGGAGCCTCCGGGGGAATAATGTTGCTGGATGAAGAAAGCGGGCTTCTTTCGTACCGGGTTACCAGCGGGCTTTCCGAACGCTATTCCCGTGGTATGTACATGCGGCCGGGAGAAGGTATTGCCGGCAAGGTGTTGCAGAGCGGGAAAGCCATACTGGTAGACGATATTTCCGGCGAATCTGATGTTATCCGTCCCGATCTTGTAAGCATGGAAGGGCTGAGGGCTTTTGCCAGTGTCCCCTTGAAGGTGAAAGAGAAAGTCCTGGGGGTGATGAACTGTACCAGCCTGGAGCCCCACAGCTTTACCCACAGGGATATTCACCTGCTGCAGTCTATTGGGGACCAGTTGGGGATAGCTATTGAACAGGCCAGGTTGCACGAAAAGCTGCGTAGCAGCAGGGAAAGGTACCGGCAGATGGCCCATAAAATAATTGTAACCCAGGAAGAAGAACGAAAAAAGCTGGCCCGTGACCTGCACGACGAAACCAGCCAGATCCTGGCCGGGCTTGCCCTGAATATGCAGGCCCTGATTGAAATAGCGGAAAGCAAAGGTATTAAAGATAAAAAATTTATGGAGATACTCCGAAAAAGTCACGATTCCACCGTACAAATACATAATGAGGTTAGCCGTATGATTGCCAACCTGAGGCCAACTCAACTGGATACGCTGGGTCTGGCTGCAGCTATTCGCCAGTACGTACATTTTAACGTTTCTTCCCGGGATATTGAAGTTTATTGCAATATGGACGACGAGGTGGAAAAGTATCTCCTGCCCGAAGAAGAGTTAAGCCTTTTCCGGTGGGTACAGGGGGCAGTAGGTAACATAATTCAGCACGCCGGGGCCCGCAGCATAGAAGTTTATGTAGCCAGGGAGAAAAACAAACTGGTTTTTAAAATAAGCGATGACGGCAAGGGATTCGAGTTCGACCGTGATCTCCTCTCGGAGATGAGGGAAAGAGGTCGGGGTTATGGCCTTATGAACATGAAAGAAAGGATAACCCTGATTGGCGGTGAATTTTCTATCCAGTCCCGGCCGGGGGAAGGTACCACGGTAATTGCGGAACTACCTTTAATGGGGAGAGAAACGGTTAATAAAGAATAGTGGCCAGGCTGGTGAACAGTTAAGGCCGGGAGAAAATCCGGCCAGCGAGCAACAATATTCAGGCAGCATTAATATCAATGAAAGAGGATGTGAGACCAGTGGATAATATAAAACTGCTGGTGGTCGATGACCATGCTATTGTCCGGGAAGGCATATGTGCGCTTCTGGAGCTTTCTCCGGAAACCGCTGTCCTGGGTGAAGCAGCCAACGGTTATGAAGCCCTGGAGATGGTCCAGAGGTTGGAACTCGACGTGGTGTTAATGGATGTTGTAATGCCCGTGATGGATGGCCTGGAGGCTACGCGCCGCATTTGCAGGGACTATCCGGAGGTAAAAGTGTTGGCCCTTACCCAGTACGCGGACCGGGAACACGCTTTTCAGGTTATTGAAGCGGGGGCGGTGGGTTTTATCAACAAGTCCATAGTTTCATCAGAACTGGTTAACGGGATTCGCGCTGTCTACAGGGGCGATTCTTTTTTATCACCGGAAGTGGCCAGATACCTGGTGGAAGATTTCAGAGAAGACGGTGCGGCAAAAAAAGTTAAGGATTCCCGCACCAGCTTGACCGACCGGGAGCGGGAAATCTTGAAGCTGCTGGCTGAAGGTTACACTATCCGGGAAATTGCCGATTACCTGGTGGTAAGCCCCAAAACGGTTGAAGGGCATAAAACCAGGTTGATGGCTAAACTGGAGCTGCGCAACCGGGTGGAGCTGGTAAAGTACGCTATGAGGAAAGGTATTGTAACTTACTGACCCGGTTTTTGCCGGGTTGTTTATTGTGACTGCCTGTTCCGGGCATTAACACGGTGCCAGGTGACGGTTTTATCGTCTTACCTTTGGATTTTTGTCTGTTTGGTTGACGTTTGAGCCGTTCTTCTGGCACTTTTTACCTGTTATATGGCTTTTTTTCCGGGAAGATAAATTTACTTTTAAAAATGGGAAGGGGGAGGATAGAGGGGTAAAATCCTGTTTTAAAAAAGAGGGGGTTTCCCTTAAGCAAATATGGGGGGTACCCCTCAAGACAAGTTGTTAGATTTATCATAAAATTTAAACACGTATTCGAATCAATCCTAAAACCCTAATAAAAGGAGGAGGTAAAAAAATGAAAGGTGAAAGGTCAATCTTGATTGTAGATGAAGAGGTGGACTTTTGCACTTCATTACAGCAAAACCTGGAAAGTAATGACTGTGAAATTATTGTGGCCTCCAGTTCGGAAAGGGCCAAACAGGTAACGCTGTCCAGGAAACCTAGCCTGGTGGTACTGGGAACAATTATGCCGCGAGGTGAGGCGTACCGGTTGCACCAGTGGTTCAAACAAAACCCATCTTTAAAAGAAGTACCACACGTGGTCCTGGATGCTTCCCCGGAAAACCACTTGACCCGGGGATGGCGGAGAGATGAAGGGATGCGCCTGGAGGCGGTAGAATATTTCTGTAAGCCTATTAAACCGGAAGCTTTTGCCCGGGAAATATGGAACTTAATAGAAGCAGAAGCCGCAGAAATTAAAGTTTTAATAGCAGACGATCATGCCATGGTCCGGGAAGGGATACGCACTCTGTTGAACTTGCAGAATGATATATATATTGTAGGTGAGGCTACCAACGGTATAGAAGCTATTGAAAAAGCTGTAGATCTTGCCCCGGATGTGGTGTTAATGGATATAGTTATGCCCGAGGTAAACGGTATTGAAGCAACCAAAAAGCTTTTTACAGAAGTGAAGAATAAAATAAAAGTTTTAATGCTTAGCCAATACGATGACGAGCAGAACCTATCGGCCAGCAGGGAAGCGGGCGCGCTGGGTTTTGTATCAAAAAACAGCGCCAGCGCCAGGCTTTTAGAAGCTGTAAGGGCTGCAAGCCGCGATGAAATGCCCGGCAAAGGACAGAAATACGTTAGCTAAAACGGGCACAGTAAATAGCCGCAATAGGAAAGGAGGATCAGGTTTGCAGCCCGTAACCATTACCCTTAACCAGCGAGAGGTTAGTGGACGCTCAGGCATGACGGTTCTGGAAATTGCAAGGGAAGCGGGAGTGTATATTCCCACCATTTGCGATGATCCCTGCCTGGAACCGGTAGGGGCCTGCCGGCTGTGCCTGGTGGAAAATGAAAACACCGGGGCATTGCTGGCTTCTTGTGTCACTGCAGCCACCCCGGGTATGGTTATTAACACGCATTCATCCAGGGTGCAGGAGCATAGAAAAAATATAGTCAGTCTTATGTTGGCCAGCCACCCCGACGCCTGCCTGGTATGCGACAAGGGCAACCGGTGCCGCTTACACCAGGTTGCCGCAGAAATGGGTATTGGTGAACCTGGCCTGGAAAAAATATCCCGCCATGCTGCGGTGGAAGAGTTAAACCCTTTTATTGTCCGCGATACGGCCAAGTGTATTTTATGCGGCAAATGTATCCGCGCCTGCCGGGAGATAGTAGTGGAAGGCGCCCTGGATTATTACTACCGGGGATTCGCTGCCCGCCCGGCTACATTTAACGATTCTCCCCTGGAGCACTCCGAGTGCACTTTTTGCGGGCTGTGCCTGTCGTTGTGCCCCACGGGCGCTTTGATGGAGAGCGAGAACCCCTACCGGGGAACTACCAGCGAGGCAGTGCAGTCTACCTGCTCTTTTTGCGGGTGCGGTTGTTCTGTTTCGCTGGAAATAAAAGATCGCCAGGTGGTTAGAGTGCTTCCTGCACCCGGCCAGCTGGCTCTTTGCGTACGGGGGAGCTTTGGGTACGAATACATCCACAGCAGGGACAGGCTAACCAGGCCCCTGGTAAAAAAGAACGGCACTTTTGAGGAGGTATCCTGGACAGAGGCCCTGGCGGCGGCCGGGGAGGGGCTGCAGCGTGCCGGGGAAAAACACGGTCCGGGAGCCCTGGCAGTATTTGGTTCATCCAGGTGTACCAATGAGGAAAATTACCTGCTACAGCGTTTTGCCCGCACGGTTTTGGGAACCGGCCACGTAGACAACGGCAGTAGCCTCTATAATTTGGCTATACGCAGATCCCTGGGGGAAACCACGGGCTTTTTTACTACTTCTAATTTCCTGGAGACACTGGAAAACGCGGATCTGATTCTGGTAGCTGGTACCGATCCCACGGTAACCGCTCCCCAGGTGGGTTACGCTATCAAACGTGCTGTTCACAACCGCAAGGCCAAGATGATTTTAATTGAACCCCGGCGCACCAGGCTGGCTTTTTTTGCCCACCAGTGGTTACGCCCCCTTCCGGAATCCGACTTGCTGTTGTTAAACAGCATGGGCCGGGCTGTTATAGAAGAAGGGCTGCTCAACCGTGAATATGTGAGCCGCCAGACGGAAGGTTTTGAAGATCTCTCCGATTTTTTGAGAGAATTTCCCCCGGAAAAAATGCAGGAGGCTGTAGGTATCCCCGCGGAAGAAATACGCAGCGCTGCCCGCCTTTATGCCGGATCCACCAGGTCCGTAATTGTTTTTGGCTCCGGTGTTACCGATACTATAAACGGAACCGGGAATATCATGGCCCTTGCCAACCTGGCCTTGCTTACCGGCAACGTTTGGGGCAGTGGATGCGGCATTTACCCCATACAAAAAGCCAACAACGCTCAAGGAGCATGTGAGATGGGGTCTCTGCCGGATGCATTGCCCGGTTACCAGCCGGTAGAACAGGAGGAAACCAGGAAGAAATTTGAGGATTTGTGGGAGAGGAAAATACCTGCGGAGCGGGGTTTAAGTGCCATGGAGGCTTTCAACAGCGGCAGAGAGATACCCTGGAAGGCTGTTTACATGGTGGGGGAAAATCCTGTGGCGTGTCTCCCGCGTCCCCAGTTGACGGAAGAAGCTCTTTCCAGCCTGGACTTCCTGGTAGTGCAGGATTTATTTTTAACAAAAACTGCCCAATTTGCCGACGTAGTGCTTCCCGCTTCCAGTTTTGCCGAAAAAGAAGGCTCTTTTACCAGTTTTGAAGGGAAGATCGGCTGGCTGCAGCGGGCCATCCCGCCCCTGGAAGGAAGCCTCCCCGACTGGGAAATTGTACTACAGCTGGCCAAGGAAATGGGAGACCCGCTGCCTTATTCTTCTCTGTCTCAGGTCATGAAAGAAATTGAAGAGTTTGTTCCCCTGTACGAAAGTTACTACCGTCCGGATGATTACTTTGCCAGAGAACTGGAAAAAGAATGGTCTTACTGGGAAGAGCGTCACCACCGGGTTTTCCAGTCAATGGACGGGTTTTCCCGCTTTTCCCCCCCACGGCCCCGCACACCATATTTCCAAAAAGACGGGGAATACCCCTATTATCTTATTCTGGAAGCTCCACTTGCGTATTTTGGGAGTGGAACCAGGAGCGGTAAATCCCGGCGATTAAGAAGCTTCTATCCCCGGGAAGTTTTAAAAATTAGTGCAGATGATGCCGCGGAACTGTCTTTAAATTCCGGGGAACGTGTAAAAGTGGTATCTCCTTTTGCCAGGCTGGAAACCGTAGTGGAAATCTCGGAAGCGCTTCCTGCCGGGACTCTTTCGTTACCCATATCTTTCCCGGGGGTACTGGATTTGTTCCGGATAACCAGGGACGACAGGAGGTCGCCTTCCCTGGAGCCTTTTTACGTCAAGCTGGAAAGGGTGAATCTGGATGAGTGAGGCCAAGGAAACACCTGAAATTAACATGGGGCGTATCAAAGAGATTATTGAAAGTTACCGGCACCAGAGGTGGCCGCTTATACCGCTGGTGCAGCAAATACAGGAAGAGTTTGGTTTTATACCGCCGCGCTCCATACCGGTTATAGCCGAAGCTTTAAATCTTTTCCCCAGCGAAGTGCAGGGGGTGGTATCGTTTTACGAGCAGCTGTATACCGAGCCCCGGGGCAGGAATATTGTCCGGGTATGCCGGGGCACTGCCTGCCACGTCCGCGGGGGTAAAACAGTTTTAAAGCTGGTAAAGCAACAGCTGAACCTGGGGGAAAACCAGACTTCGGATGACCTGGAATACACCCTGGAAACCGTGGCCTGCCTTGGTGTATGCGCCCTTTCACCCGGCATGGTTATAAACAACCAGGTTTACGGGCACATGAATCCCAAGAAAGTGAAACAGCTGTTAAGGCGGGAGGAGGGTGAAGAGTAATGGCACAGTGCACGGTACTTGTATGCCAGGGAACGGGCTGCTATTCCAGCGGCTCCGGCGAGGTGTTCCAGGCCCTGTGCCGCGAGGTGGAACGCCTGGGAATACCGGATACATACGTAGATTTTACCGGCTGTCACGGGTTTTGCGAACAGGGCCCTATAGTTATTGTTGAGCCGGAAGGCATTTTTTATGCCCGTGTGCAGCCTGAAGATGCTCCCGATATAGCAGGGATGCACTTGCAGGAAGGGAAGTATGTAGAGCGGCTATTTTACCGGGACCCGGCCGGGAAAACGGTCCCCTATTACCGGGAAATAAATTTTTACCAGAAGCAGAACCGGGTTATATTACAGCACTGCGGCCATATAAACCCGGAAAAAATTGAACATTCCCTGGAAAAGGGTAAATACCAGGGTCTAAAAAAAGCGCTTCTAAACATGACGCCGCGCCAGGTTATGGAAGAAGTAAAAGAGGCAGGGTTGCGTGGCAGGGGCGGGGCCGGTTTTCCCACGGCCCGCAAGTGGGAGTTTTGTTATGATGCCCCCGGGCCCAAGAAATACGTGATTTGCAACGCGGATGAAGGTGATCCCGGGGCTTTCATGGACCGTTCCATACTGGAAGCTGATCCCCACGCAGTGGTGGAAGGGCTGGCCCTGGCCGGATATGCGGTGGGCGCCGACGAAGGTTATATTTACGTGCGTGCTGAATATCCACTTGCGGTTAGGCGCCTGAGAATAGCCTTGCAGCAGGCTTTTGAAAACGGATATTTGGGTGAAAATATTATGGAATCCGGTTTCAACTTCAACATAAACGTAAAAGAAGGGGCCGGTTCCTTTGTCTGTGGCGAAGAAACGGCCCTGATAGCTTCCATAGAAAGCCGCCGCGGCATGCCCCGCCCCCGTCCCCCTTTCCCGGCCCAGTCTGGCCTGGACGGCAAGCCCACGGTTATTAATAATGTAAAAAGCCTGGCTGCCGTGTCCTCCATTATTGGCCGGGGAGCGGAGTGGTTTTCCTCAATAGGTACTGAAAAGAGCCGTGGCACCGTAGTGTTTGCCCTTACGGGCAAGATTGCCAACAGCGGACTGGTGGAGGTTCCGGCGGGAACCCCCTTGTCTGCTATTGTTTTTGATATCGGGGGAGGCATACCCCGTGGCAAGCGGTTTAAGGCAGTGCAAACGGGTGGACCTTCGGGGGGATGTATTCCCGCTCCCTACATGGACACCCCGGTGGAATTTGAAAACCTGGCCAGCCTGGGCTCTATAATGGGCTCCGGCGGCATGGTAGTAATGGATGATAGCACATGTATGGTGGAAATTGCCCGTTATTTCTTGAGCTTTACCCAGTCAGAATCGTGCGGCAAGTGCACCCCCTGCCGCCTGGGAACCAGGCAGATGCTGGAAATACTTACCCGTATAACTGGTGGACGTGGGCGTGACGGCGATATAGACGCCCTGTACCGTATAGCCAAAACGGTAAAAGAAGGCTCGCTGTGCGGCCTGGGACAGACCTGTCCCAATCCTGTGCTTACCACCCTGAATTATTTCCGGGAGGAATACGAGGCGCATATAAAAGAAAAAAAATGCCCGGCTGCAGTGTGCGATGCCCTGATGATATCTCCCTGCCAGCACACCTGCCCCGTAGGTGTAGATGTGCCCCGTTACGTGGAAGCCATATCCCGCGGCGCTTACCTGGAAGCCGTAGAAGTTATACGGGAGCGCAACCCTTTTCCGGCTATCTGCGGAAGGATATGCCATCACCCCTGTGAATTGCGGTGCCGGCGCGGGGAGCTTGATGATTCCCTGGCTATAAGGGCTTTGAAAAGGTTCGCTGCAGACTGGTACTTTGAAAATAACCCGGGGACACCGGAACCTGACCCCTTTGAACGCACCCGTCCTCAAAGTGTCGCCGTAGTAGGGGGTGGCCCGTGTGGACTTTCCGCTGCTTATTCTTTAGCCCGGATGGGTTACGGAGTTACGGTGCTGGAAGCCCTGCCCGTGGGAGGGGGCATGCTTTCGGTGGCCATCCCGGAGTTCCGTCTTCCGGAAGAAGTTATACGCAAGGAAATAGACTACATAGAAAAATGCGGGGTGGAAATAAGATACAACTACCCCGTTAATGTTAACTTTACCGTGGAAGATTTGAAACAGAGCGGGTTTGATGCCGTATTTATAGCCGCGGGAGCCCAAAAAAGCCAGCAGATAGGAATACCCGGTGAAATAGAAGACCTGGAGGGATTCTATTACGGGCTTCGTTTTCTGCGGGATGTTAAAACCGGGAAAGAAGTGCGGGTAGGCAAAAAAGTAATAGTTATCGGGGGCGGAAACGTGGCCCTGGATACCGCCCGCACGGCCCTGCGAATGGGGGCGGAAAAAGTAGAGATACTTTACCGCCGGACCCGGGAAGAGATGCCTGTTTCTGATTTTGAATACGAAGAAGCAGTGGCGGAAGGGATAAAGGTACACTTCCAGGCAAGCCCTACGCGGATTGTTAGCAGCGGCTGGAAGGTTACCGGGGTGCAGTGCATACGCATGAAACCCGGTGAACCCGGCAGTGACGGCAGGCGCCGTCCTGTGCCCGTTCCCGGGACCGAATATTTTGCAGAAGCCGATACGGTTTTTGCTTCGGTAGGCCAGGCACCGGATCTTTCCTTTTTGCCGCCAGACAGCGCCCTGGAACGTTCCAGGCTGGAGACCCTTTCCGTAGATGAAAACAGGCTGTCCACCAATGTTTCCGGGGTATTTGCCGGCGGTGATTTTGTTTCCGGACCTGGGATGGTTATAGAAGCTATAGCCGCGGGAAGAAGGGGAGCGCTGGCTATTGATAAACATTTCAGGGGTGATACTTCGCGGGTAGCAATGTATGACCTTTGGGAAGAGGCTTTCAGTAGCGGTAAAGATGAGGAAAGCGGGGAGCCAGAACCGGAAGAAGTAGACGAAGAGCTGGATGAAGAAGCCTGGAAACCGCAGTACCGGCCGCAGGTACCTCAACTGTCCCCGGAAGAGAGGAAACAGGGTTTTCAGGAAACGGAGCTAGGGTTGAGCGAAGAAGAAGCCCTGCGTGAAGCAAATCGTTGTCTAAGGTGCGACCTGGAGAGATAAAGGAGGGAGCAAGGTGAAATCAATTACCAGGCAGAAGCCCTATGAAGAAATAGCCGGGCAGCTGGAAAAATTCAGCCGTGTGTTTCTCGTGGGCTGCGGCACCTGTGCTACTGTAGTCCGGACAGGTGGCGTGGAACAGGTTGCGGCCATGGAAGGTAAGCTGCAGGAATCGGGTTTCCTGGTGACCGGCTGGACGGTAATACCTACGGCCTGCGATGAAATGACCGCCGCTTCAGCACAGGAAAATGAAACCGCCCTGGGGAACGCCAGCTGTATACTGGTCATGGCCTGTGCCCTGGGAGTGCAGCGGATGAGCCTGTACGTAAAAAAGCCGGTAATACCGGCACTTGACACCATGTTTATGGGAATGGAAGAAAGCCCGGGTTATTACGTGGAGGCGTGTGACCAGTGCGGTCAATGCATACTGGGCTATACAGCGGGTATTTGCCCTGTTACCGCCTGCCACAAGGGGTTGCTCAATGGTCCCTGCGGTGGAACCAACCGGGGTAAATGCGAGGTAGACACGGATAAAGACTGTGCTTTTACCCTTATCTACCAGCGGTTGAAAGAGCAGAACCGGTTGGAGTTGATGAAATACTACCATCCCCCCAGAAACGCCCAGGTAATACCTAAACCCAGGGTGAAATATCTGGATACAGAGGGGGTAGAACAGTGAACTTGAGTTTCAAGGAACTCCTGGATTCGGGGAAATTTGTGGTTACTGCGGAAGTCGCCCCTCCCAAGGGAACCAACCTGGAAGAAATGAATCATCACATTAACCTTTTAAAAGACAAGGTGGATGCCATAAACGTAACCGACCACCAGAGCTCGGTGATGCGCTTTCCCTCTGTAGGAGGAGGTATTGCTATTAAAGAACGGGGCGGTGAGCCCATTTTGCAGATGACCTGCCGGGACCGCAACCAGATGGCCTTGCAGTCCGATCTTCTTTTTGCGTATTCACGCGGGATCCATAATGTGCTGTGCCTTACCGGCGATGCCATTCCGGTGGGAGACCACCGGCAAGCCCGGGGAGTTTTTGAACTGGACTCGGTGCAGCTGCTACACGCCATTGCCCGGCTGGAATCGGGGATAGACCTGGGAGGGAGTGAGCTCAACGGGGCAGTTTCTTTCTGCAAGGGCGCTATCGTGACCCCGGAAGCAGATCCCCTGGAGCCACAGTTAAGCAAGTTTGAAAAAAAAGTAGAGGCTGGTGCTGAATTTTTCCAAACCCAGGCCATATACGACCTGGACAATTTTGCGGTTTTCATGGAGCAGGCCCGGGGATACCCCGTAAAGATTCTGGCCGGGATTGTCCTGCTTACTTCCGCCCCCATGGCAAGGTACATGTCGGAAAATGTGCCCGGTATCTTTGTTCCACAGCATTTGATCGACGAACTAAAAAGTGCGCCCAAAGGGGGCGCTTTAAGCAAGGGTATTGAAATTGCCGGACGAATGATAGCCTCCTTAAAGGATAACTCTGTATGCGATGGGGTACATATCATGGCTATCAACAAGGAAGAAGTAGTCCCCGACATCTTGGAAGCGGCGGGAATTTAACCTTCCCCGAACGCGACACGGGCGCGACACGGGGACGGTTCTTTTGTCTTGACTTGCTGCGCGACACGGGGACGGTTCTTTTGTCTTGACTTGCTGTGCATCTTTCAGTATAATGAACCCGGGTGATGTTTATGTCAAGGCAAGGGAGGAAAAGAAGCAATAGTGGTTATTATCACGTTATGCTTCGAGGAAATGCCAAAGAAAATATATTTCATGATGAACAAGACAAGTTAAGATTTATAGAAATTTTGAAAACAAAAAAACAAGGTGAAAGGTTTTATCTTCATGCGTTCTGTTTAATGGATAATCATCTTCATTTAATGATAAGTGAGGGCATAGAAAATTTGTCCAAAATAATGAAGCGCATTAATGTAAGCTATGTTTTCTATTTTAACCAAAAATATAAAAGGGTAGGTCATCTGTTTCAGGATCGATTCAAGAGCGAAAATGTGGAACAAGAAAAGTATCTATTAGCATTGGTTAGATATATTCACCAGAATCCCCTAAAAGCAGGATTAGTTAAAAGAATTTCTGAATATAAATGGAGTAGTTACAATAGTTATCTGTATGAAAGCAATTATTTTGCTAAAATGTTGGATAAGGATATAGTTTTAGGTTTTTTCTCTTCTGATAAACCAACAGCAAAAAGAAAATTTACTAAGTTCATGAACGAAGACGAAAAGGAACAATTTATTGATATAGAAGAAGTAGAGATAATGGAGGAAGAAATAGCAAAAGAACTTTTTGAATCTATGTTAAAAGAGCAAGGTGAAGCGAAATCAGAAGCTGTTGATAAAGTAATAAAGGATTTTAGTGATAGGACTAACTTGTCAATCAGAAAAATAGCTACTATTGCAGGAATTAGCAAGGATAGAGTACATAGGATTCTAAAGTCTTAGACAAAAGAGCCATCCCTGCAAAGACATGGGGACGGTTCGTATTGGGATCATTCGGAAGTTTTGTGCGTAAAAGAGCCCACCCTTTAAGTTATAACCACCTGATTGATATTATAGCAAAAGAGTGAG